>ERZ1034946.66-NODE-66-length-98221-cov-28.498676_pt1 | contig 98221 bp, 90 predicted proteins | sample MGYA00520591_ERZ1034946 | MGnify/ENA primary metagenome ERZ1034946 (study PRJEB33766, sample SAMN09781753) | gut metagenome | biome: gut microbiome | host: Homo sapiens | place: Madagascar | study: EMG produced TPA metagenomics assembly of the PRJNA485056 data set...
CTAGAGCATGCGGTTCATACCCGCAGTGTCGAGGGTTCGAATCCCCCTCTCGCTACTAAAAAGAAGTATTGGAATCCAATACTTCTTTTTCATTTTGTATAACTCTGAATAATTACGTTTATTTATTCTTTATGCCTTATTTTCCCTTAGTTTGGATACAAGCAGCGGCACTTCTGCAATCAGCATGGCAAACCACCCACATAAGTATGCAAAAGGCAAGGCTGCCATTCCAAGCTTACATACAAATACAAGGGGAATCGCTGCCAATACCCGCACACCCATATTGATAAAGCTGCTCCAGAGTGTGACTTTCAAATCTCCGATTCCTCTGAAATAGCCCTGAATACCATTCGTTGCAGCCGGCAACAGATACATCAGTGCAATCAGATGCAGGTACTGCACACCATGCCTTACGACCTCTTCATCATTTACAAACAAAAGCATCAATGGTCTGGCAAACACAAAGCAGATGATACATACGATAATTCCATATATGATCTCTATCTTCATACCACAACGAAAGCCCTCCCTGACTCTCTCTTTCCTGCCTGCCCCTTCATTCTGTGCCAGCAGGGAAGTCATGGCATGCGCAATATTCTGCTCCGGTGTGTAGGCGAAATCATCAATTCTGTTGACTGCTGCAAAAGCCGCCATCGCCGCAACGCCCATGGTATTGACGATTGCCTGTATACCCAGCTTACCAAGCTGCACTGTCGCCTGCTGCATGGCACTGGTCCAGCCATACTGCACAGTGCGGTAAAATGCCTTCTTGTCAAAACGAAACCATCTCCTGCCCAGGCACAGCACTGGAATCTTCTGCTTAATATAAAGAATACACAACAGACTGCTCAGTGCTTCACTGATGACCGTAGATAATGCGCATCCTTCACTGCCCCAATGCAACACCACAACGAAAAACAAGTCTCCTAGAATATTAAATACCGAACTGATCATCAAGAAATACAATGGTGTCTTACTATCTCCCATTGCTCTCAGCGCATTGGCAAAGAAATTATAGATAAAGGTAAAGATCAATCCCATAAGTATAATGCGCAGATATACCGTTGCTATGTGCATAATGCTCTCATCAGTCTGCATGATGCGGAGCAATGCAGGTGCCGCAATGATACTGATTATGGATATCAGCACTGAAAATATGATACCGCCAAGAAGAGTAGAACTCAGCTGCAGCTCCAGCTTCTCATAGTCCTTCGCACCATACTGCATACTGATCAGCACACCGGCTCCCATACACAATCCACTTACAAATAATATAATCAACGTCATCAATGGATTGCTGGTTCCCACTGCCGCCAGTGCATCCTCTCCTACAAATTTACCAACAATGATACTGTCCACGGCATTATACATAAGCTGAAACAGATTACCCAATACCAGTGGAATTGTAAATGAAATCAATAAGGGCGTGATTTTGCCCGTTGTCATATCCTTTGTCATAACCAAACATACCTTTCTATTATATTTCCTGTATTCTTCCTGCATTACTTTACTCTTTCCTTTTTTTCTTGTAAAGTCCCTGCCAGTCTTTCATTGTTATCTATTTCGTCATAAATAGCAATTATTCTCGTATATTTTTGTAGATTTCTGACTTTTTATGTTATATAATGTATATTGTATTATTTATGCACTCCGAGAATCATTCATTTCAAGAAAATTCCCGGAAGGCATTATTACATGAAGGAGGATACCCAAATGGAAAAAGACAAAATTTTCCGCTATAACGACCAGTCAGAACGTTACCATAGTATGAATAAAATCTATATTCTGGCTACAACAATTCTGTGGTTACAATTTATCATCTATCTATTGTTGAAGCTCAATTCCAACAGCATTGTATCTATCACAGCTTATAGTAATCTGGCTCTGATCGCTCTCTTTGCGATTGGCAATGTGGTCATTTTCGTACGTCAAAAAGGAGGCAGTCTCTTAAAGCGTGTTGTTATCTTCGATGTGGGAATTGAATTTCTGCTTCTTGGCATGCAGACCAATGCGGAATTCCTCTACTATGCTCTGATTGCAATTCTTGCACTGTTGATTCCCTACTATGACCGCAAGCAGTTCAAAAATGCCTGTGCTTCTTATACGATACTCTACACAATTGTAGTAGCAATCCGAATCTTCAAGGGCATTTTCCACGCTGATGTAGATGCCTTTTGCCGTGTTATCTGTGTCTATCTGCTGCTGTTCATCGTATATAGAATAGGCACACTGACCAAGCTCTTCAGTGATGATGCCCTTGGTTCCGTGGCAGCCCAGAGTGAGAAACAGCAGGCGATGTTCGATGGCATTGTAGACATCTCCAAAATAATACATAGCGAGACAGCAAAGAGCAGTTCTCTTGTAGATAAACTGGTAAATGTTACCCAGACGGTAGCAGACAATATGAAAAATATCGCCACTGCTTCCCATACCACTTCACAGAATATCGAAGAACAGAACAACATGACCAGAAGTATCCAGACAGCTATCGAGACTACAGGTGAACACTCAAGACAAATGGTAAGTGTTGCCACTGAATCCAATGCAAGCATCCAGGAAAATATCAAGGTAATGGAAAGTCTGAAAGCACAGTCAGCACAAATTGCCTCTACCAACCATGAAGTGACTGCTTCTATGGCAAAATTACAGGAGAAGACCGCTGAGGTTGAAAATATTGCCGGTATGATTCTTAATATCTCCAGTCAGACCAATCTGCTGGCTTTGAATGCTTCTATTGAAAGTGCAAGAGCCGGTGAAGCTGGACGTGGATTTGCTGTTGTAGCAGATCAGATCAGACAGTTAGCAGAACAGACCAAACAGTCAACCGAAGAAATCACAAGAATCACTACTGAACTAAGCATGAATGCAAATGATGTTGTAAAATCCATCGAAAGCTCAATTGATGCAACCAACGACCAGAATGATAAGATTATCAGCGCTGCTGCTTCTTTTGAACAGCTCAATACCAATATGGCTAAGTTAATTCAGGATATTGGTGCTATTGACCATCAGATCTCCGGTCTGTCCGAATCCAATAACCGTATTGTAGATAATATCTCCCAGCTGTCAGCTGCTACTCAGGAAGTAACTGCCAGTGCCGAGCAGGTAGAACAGATGAGCGACGACAACTTAAATTATGCTAACGGAGTAAAAGACACTATTAATCAAATCGTTGACACTTCCAACGGATTAAAGAAATATCTCTAAACAGCACAAACCCCGCCATATACCAAATGGCGGGGTTTGCTTATTAAGAAAGGAGCAGATACAGATATTCCTGTTCCAGAATCGAATCATCAAAATTCTCTTTCCAATATTCTGCCATGCCCTCTGCATTATGACCAATGATTCTGATGTAGAGTGAATAAAAAGTCTCTACTGTCTTCTCATCATATTCTCCCAACAGAAAAACTGACATGCGTGTCATGACATATTCCAGTATAATCGCCTGAAAGTTCTCCGTTAATTCTCCCAGATCATCACTGACACAATCTGAGAATATCTCTGCTGCCATGACTCTCTGTGCCAGTCCGTCAAAGCATGCAAATCTCTGCTTATGTTCTTCCCAGGTATCACATGCCTGCATACGCAGTTTCGCAGCCGTCTTCGTATCCGTCTCTGGATACCATCTGTCTACTGTATCTGCAAGCTCATACACATAGTCCCGATACATGGGCAGCTCTTTATAATATTCTGTTACATTCCAGAAGGTCTGGCATAATTCCTCCATAACATCCTCTATTGGAGTCTGCATCTTCTCCCAGAATAATGCCTTTTCCCGCAGATTCTCAGGGTCCCCGTAGACTTCCAGACAGTCATCCACATTCTCCTCTGTATCGCAGTCCAGACATTCATGCAGCAGGGAGAATCCAAGCATAATACGCTCAACAAACGTAAATTCCTGATATATGCTCTCCCCCTGAATCATGGCAATCAGCTGATTCCTGACTCTGTATTCCATGGGAAACTGAATCCCCTGCTCACAATCACCTGTTACCTGAAGTCCAAGACCCCCTTTCAGTCCCGCCAGCATATCCATAACAACCGGACATGCCCCGGACAGGGAATACTCGGCAATCAGTACCTGTTCTTTATCCTGTTCATCCAACTCTGTGATTTCATTTCTTTTGCGTGGAAAATGGGCACAGGTATCACACAGATACCCATCCCCATGTTTGATTACTAACTTGCATAAGCCCTGACTATCCAGTAACAGACAAGTCCCTGCATCATCAGTTGCCATTTCCCGTGGTGCTTCTTCCTCATCACGTGGAATGGTATATTCCATTAAATAAGCCGTATCCTCATGACTCTGCCATTTCTCGCAGGTTTTTCTATCTACCTTGATAGACCATCCCTGACAGCAGGTCATCGGACACTGATCCGCAATACAATGAAAATCATCATATATCTGCGTCTTAATCGTTATCATTTACATTCTCTCCGGTGCTGAGAAACCAAGCAGATCAATGCATGTTTCCAGAATATCTCTTGTCAGGACAAGAAGGCTGATATAACCTGCTTTCTTCGTCTCATCCTCTTCTGCCAGAATCTTTGTCTCATGATAGAAGCGGTTAAACGCATTGGCAAGATCATAAATATATGCGCAGATCTTATGTGGAGCCAGCTCTTCATATGCTGCTTCCAGGCTGGCATTGTACTTGGCAATCTCCATCATCAGTGCTTTCTCAGAATCATTTACAGGTGTCTGGAGGGCATTCTCATCAATAGCAGCTCCTGATTCTTTGTATTTTGCAAGAATGGACTTGATACGTACAATTGTATACAGAATATAAGGACCTGTATCTCCTTCAAAGGAAGTAAATCTATCCATATCAAAGATATAATCCTTGCTTGCCTGATTGGACAAGTCACCGTATTTTAATGCAGCCAGAGCTACGATTCTTGCAGTCTCTTTTGCTTCTGCCTCATCTACTTCACGGTTATCTGTGATCTTGCGCAGCATTTCGTCATTAATCTCCTGAATCAGAGTCTCCAGACGCATAACACCGCCATCACGGGTCTTGAATGGCTTGCCATCCTTACCGTTCATTGTTCCAAAGCCAATATGAACCAGTTTCGTCTCAGGTTTTACCAGCTTCGTCTTACGTGCACAGCGGAACACCTGCTCAAAATACAGCTCCTGACGCTTATCTGTCAGATAGATCAGCTCGTCAGGGTGGTTCTGCTCCATACGCATCATGATCGTTGCAAGATCTGTAGTATTGTACAGGGATGCACCGTCAGATTTTAAGATCATGCACGGCGGTACTTCCTTGGTATCTGTATCTTCTTTTACGTCTACTACAAGAGCGCCATCGCTGACATAGGCATAGCCCTCTTTCTTCATGTAATCTACCATGCCCGGAATCAGGTCATGTACTGTAGACTCGCCATTCCACAGATCGAATTCTACATTTAACTTCTCATAATTTCTCTTTAAATCTGTTACAGATACGTTGATGATATGATTCCACAGTGCGCGGTATCCTCTTACGCCACTCTGTAATTTATAAGTACATGCCATGGAATCTTCCTTATACTGAGGATCTTCCTTGGAACGCTTGCTGGCAAATGGATAGATTTCTTCCAGCTCTGCGATGGTAAATGGAGGCTCTGTCGGGTATTCTCCTGTATAACTCTCATCAAAATACACCAGATCAGGCTTACGGATATGAAGCTCGTTCATAATCAACCCCATTGGCTGTCCCCAGTCCCCCAGATGGATATCACCTGTGATGTGATGTCCCATATATCTGACGATACGTTTGATACTCTCGCCGATAACACCTGAACGAAGATGGCCTACATGGAGTGGCTTCGCCACATTCGGTCCGCCATAATCAATGACCATCTCCAGCGGAGTCTGAGCCTCTTCCAGACCAAACTTGTCAAATGTACGCATCTTTTTTACATAGTTGCCTACAAACTCTCTGCTCAGAGTGAAATTCAAAAAGCCGGGTGCTACTGCATCTACTTTCTCAAATACCTGGCTGTCTGCCAGCTTCGCTGCCACATCATTTGCGATCATGATAGGAGCTTTCTTATATTTCTTGGCACCTGCCATGGCGCCATTGCACTGATATTCACATAAATCAGGTCTGTTAGAGATAGATACTTTACCCAGTTCTTTCTCGTAGCCTGCTGCTTCAAAAGCCTGCATTACTTCTTCAGAAATTAAATCCAGAATCTTTTTCATTTCTTATCTTTATCCTTTCTTCCACTTACGAACACCATTCAAAATCATGTATAAATATACTTTCTATTGTATACTTTTTATTGAATAGTTACCTTTTCTTATCATATATGCTTTTGAATCAGTGTGCAATAGATTTTTCAAGTTCTTTCCTTCTTCTGGTTCTCACGTTCTATTTTGGAATAGATGCAGCCACAATAATCCTGTCTGTACAGGTCATATTCTGCTGATAATTCGATGGAACGCTTATATCCATTCTTTTTCTTGAAATCCGATACAAGCCATGGTATATAGTATTCACCGGATAATCTTTCTCCGATTTCATTAAGCTTTGCTGCATTTTTAAGTGGACTGATCGTCAGCGTAGTCGTAAAATAATCTGCTCCCATATCTGCTGCAAGCTGTGCGGTCTTTCTAAGGCGCAGTTCATAACAGGCAAAGCATCTCTCTCCACCTTCATGGCACTGTTCCAGCCCTTTTGCAATCTGATAAAAGGCTTCTGTCTCATAATCGCCTTCTATCACATCTATCGGATAGTAAAGGTTCTGTGCATTGTATGCTGCAATCAGTCTCTTCTGTTCTGCCACACGTTTGCGGTATTCCTCTTCCATGGAAATATTCGGATTATAATAAAATACTGTGATTTTAAAATACTGTCTGAGATATTCCAGACAATAGCTGCTACAGGGTGCGCAGCAACTGTGCAGCAAAAGACTGGGTGTCTCTTTCCCTGCACTGAGCTGCTCGATTATTTTATCCAGTTCCTTCTGATAATTACGTACTTGATTCATTCTGTTTATTTCCACGCCTTTCAATACCTGAACATATTCATTCTTCACACGATGTATGGGATACATACAGATGCACAGCCTCTGACAACAGTTCGATATCAATCGGTTTGGTCAGATGCATCGTCATACCGGCAGCCAGGGACTTCTGTACATCCTCCGAAAATGCATTGGCAGTCAGCGCAATAATCGGTATCTTCCTCGCGATAGGATGGCTGCTGCCCCGGATTGCCTTTGCCGCCTCATATCCGTTCATGACCGGCATCCGTATATCCATTAGTATCATATCATATTCTCTGGGCTTTGAGTGTTCAAATTTATCAACAACCTGACATCCATCTGTACAGATATCACAGCCTGCCCCTTCAATCTGTAACAGATCCTCCAATATCTCTGCATTTAACAGGTTATCTTCCGCACATAAGAACCGGATTCCTTCCAGCCGATTATAGTCCGGCTTTGATTTATCCTCTATGAATGCCTTTTGCAGCTTCTTATCTGCAATTCTAAAGTCCAGGATTACTTCAAAACAGCTTCCTTCTTCCAGTGTACTTTCTACATCTATACTGCCACCCATCATGTCCACGAGGTTCTTTACGATCGTCATGCCAAGTCCCGTTCCCTGGACAGAATCCATCTGTGTGTTTTCCTCCCTGCTGAATGACTCATATATCCTGCCCAGATATTCCTGACTCATCCCAATTCCATTGTCTTTTACCCGAAAACACAGCTTGGCATAATTTCCGGAAGTCTGGTCTAATTCAAATACGTCAAGACTGACGCTTCCGCCATCTGATGTATATTTGATTGCATTGGACAAAAGATTGCCAAGAATCTGAATTACCCCGCCTTTGTCTCCGCATAACCACTCATGGCGCAATTCATGCGCTGTGATAGCAAAGGTCAGTCCATTGGCTTCTGCCTGCGTGCTGAAACCAGCTTCAAGCTGTTTTAATATCTCCTGTATATCAAACTCCGCCATATTCATGACAGCCTTACCGCTCTCTATCTTGCTCATATCCAGTATATTGTTGATAATCTCAAGAAGCTGCTGGCTGGAGGCTTTGATTTTTCTTACATATTCTGCATTTTTATGTGTCTGCTGTGCATCATGTTCCAATAGCTCGGCTAGTCCGATAATCGCATTCATAGGAGTCCGTATATCATGGGATATGTTTGCCAGGAATGCACTTTTGGCATGATTGGCGCTCTCTGCAGTCTTATATGCTGTCTGCGCCGCCAATACAGCATTGGACAGCTCTTTATTATTCTTTCTCTCCGCATCCAGAACCTCTTTATGCTGCAGCCGCACAGTATAGAATATGAAGAATGAACTGATCAGAACCAGAATCCCCATAAATACCAGTACCATCACCACTGTGGAATTCACAAGTCTGACGGTATTAGTCGCCACATAGGAGGACGGCACAAGAAACAGCAATGTCCAGTCTGCATTCTTCATCTGATACAATGCATAATAATATTCTGTTCCCTGCAAAAATGCATTGGAATAGGCAATTCCTGACTTTTCCAAGGTCTGTCTGGTCTCTTCAAAGGAACTTCCATGTACATATTCCATATTTTCAAGCACTGCATAAGTGTTATTGCCTTGCAGTATTTCTCTGGATTGACTGTTAAAAAGCTTCACACCATTCTTATCCGTCACATATACAGTGTTATTGCCATCATACGCAGAACATTCAAAATGTGGGTTGAACATTTCCATATCCTGCACAACGCCATAATAAATCAGTGTAATATTATTTGTATCACTACTAAATGATATATCATTGTTCAATCTCTGTAAAAACATAATTGCAGTCATATTGGTAGTCATGGTATTGGAAACAAGGCTGATTCTCTGCGGCTCTTCCAGCAGATAATCCATAGCACAAAAAGCCCCTGTCAGTCCATCCTGCGTGTAGCACCTTCCAAGACTGTCTATTGCCAGCAGTCTCATTTTCTTATTCTCCAATTCGGAGAGTCTGGTCTGTCTACGCATAAAACGTATGAGTTGTTCTTCGTCTGGCAATACTACGTCTTTTAGATGGTTTATCTGTTCCTCCACCAGATCCCAGCGGTTCTCTACCACATCTTCCAGACCTGTAAACAGCTGTGTGGTGACTTCTTTCATCTGATTCAGGCGCTCTTCATACAGAACCTCTTCGTTATATCTGCTATACCTGTCCAGAAAAATATCAACCCACAGTGCCATGATCATGACAAAGCACACATATATGACAATAATCTGTAACCGGTGACTCCTTCTATTCTCCATGGGTATTACTCTCCTCCATGGATGTACAGCCAATCACAAAAGCAGCAACATATGTTGCTGCTATTAATCCAGTTATTTTGCTTTTTTTCCATACAAATCGCTCCCTCATATATAAGCAAAAGTTTATATCACATGAATTTATTATATGAAGTCCGCCGATTTTTGTCAATTGTTATGTCAACTTTATTTTAGAGGTAAGTTACTGTTTCTATAATTCACGCTCCATACAAATGAATTCTTTTTCAAAAAGGCTGCATTCTCCTACCTGCTGAAAGCCCAATGCTGTATAGCAGGCGATTGCTCCTGCATGTCCTTTTCTTACCAGGATGTGAACACCCTTCTTACCCTGTTCTTTCAGTGCATCAAAAGCATATCGCATCATTTCTTTGGCAATTCCCTGATTCTGCATATCCTCTCTGACGCACAATCTCGCCAACTCTCCTGCCGGCGCAATGTTCTCATCCCATACAGTCAGGCTGTCAACCTCTTCATCTTCATCAATTGATATGGCGGCTATGAGCTCTCCTGCATCATTCTTCATTACAAACAGAGCATCCCTAGACAGGTCGAACTCTATGGTTTCTTCATTTGGATAATATTCATTCCAGTCTGCCGGTCCATACAACCTTGTCCTGTATAATTTCAATATAGCATTTCTATCCTCTTCTGCCGCTTTCTTAATTGTGTTCATTCTCATTAACCATTCCTTTATTCTACTTTAATACAGACAAATCTTCTTATCTGTAAGTTTATTTTCTTCATACTGCAGCTTTATGGAGAAAAATCTTTTCTCTTCTGCAAGCAGCAATTCAAGAAATACCCTGTCCCCCTCCCATGTGGGGAGTTGTAATACCTGATCCTTAGCAACCCAGCACAAATCTCCTTCATTACATTCAGTCAGCTCACCTGTATATCCATCCGCAGTAAACACGCACATAAGCTCCGGCTCACATTCATTACTTATAAAAGTGACCAATCCGCGAAATTTATATGACGTCAGAGTAAGCCCTGTCTCTTCCTTCACTTCACGCACAAGACATTCTTCTGGAGATTCCTGGCTCTCTACATGACCACCAACTCCAATCCATTTACCCTCGTTCATGTCATTGTGCTTCTTCACTCTGTGCAGCATCAGATATTTACTATCATTTTCTATGTAGCATAAAGTTGTTGTTGTCATTTTGCTCTCAATTCCATCCTTTCCAGACATCCGGCTGATAACCAAGTGTGGACTGTTTTCCCTCTCTGTTTATTTATCTTTCTGCTATTAATTTAACGGTACTGCGTACAGATATGAAATCTCCCTTTCATCACGCAATTGCAGTAATTTCTCTTTCTGGCAGATCATTGAAAATCCATAAATGCGCAGTCCATCCTTCTTTACACTCTCAATCATTGTATCATACGGAAGTTCCTCATTACCATTTAAAATTTTCACAATCTGCGGATAATCACGCAGATAGCTTAACAGACTGATAAAATGTGTCTGCATTTTTTTTTCATCTTGCGCCATGTCCCACCTGGCAGTATCGCTGTTATCAAGCTGGCATAGATACGGATATGTCTCTCTGTCCCAGTCCAGACAGCTTCCACTTGGATTAATCAACATACCAAGGTGTCCCGAATTGCACATATAGCCTTCTTCATCCGATGTATAAACTGCACACCACAGGTTTGAATCCATTTCTCTGTCCTTTGCCCAATTATAAAAGTCAGCATAACCCGTCAATTCATCCAGTGAACCGTATGCGATATAATATGCCTTGTCATCCAGCTCATCAATAGATGCGTATGCTTCTTTAGCACTTCCTGCCGGTCCCCAGAATTCTTTGGTTTCTTCATCATAAAAACGTGTTCTTGTGTACTTTTCCACTTCCTTGGGCATGACAAATGTATTCCCATAAGGTGTTTTTAACACATCTGTATTATAAAGTGTCAGTTTTCCACGTTTTAACTTTCCATTCACTGTGGTAAATCTCCCATCGTAGGAAAATCCCTGTGGAATGGAGATACTGTAAGCTCCATAGCCTTCCGATACTGCATTTACCGTTCCCCGGTAAATGCCCGGCTGGAACATCTCTGAGTATACTGCTAAATCAAGGCTCATCCGGTCTGTTGTGATGGTTCCTGCTTCCTCATTTCTTCCCATAACCTGATTGGGATTGTAATAGAAGGCTGATATAACCTGTGGCAATACAAAAATCACACAAAGTACAATTGCAAGTACACCCGCTCCGATGACTGCACCCATTTTCAAGAAAGTTCTCCTGATGGTCTTCTGTATCATTTTTACAAAACGCTGTTCTTCTTCCGCTCCTGCATTGTTCTCCTTCGTCATGGCATCTGGCGCCTCTTCCTCATGCAGTGCTTCCAGTCCCGGGATTTCCTCTTTCTCATAGAGGTACTCACTGATGGCTTCCTGCTTCTCAACCGACTGCTCCACCTCTTGTTTCTGTTCCTCGTCTAATTTTCCTTCCTGATATAACTTTAACAATTCACGATAGGTCATAGTTGTTCTCCTCCATGTAAACCCGAAGTTCACGCTTTGCCCGATACGATAATACCCTCACATTTTCCGGTGTCATTTTCAAAATCGCCGCAATCTCTTTCTGTGATAGTTCTCCAAAATACTGCATGAGCAGAATCTCTCTCTTGCGTTGTTCCAATCTGTTCATTGCAAGATAAAGGATTTTGTTCCTCTCGCCTTTTAAAATCTCTTCCAGAACCTCCTGCGTCCCTGTATCCTGCATTTGCTGCGCTTCCTCAAGTGGCACTTTCTCTTTCTCCCTGTGATAATAGTTGAAGAGGAGATTGCGTGCTACCAGGTAGAGCCATGCCCGCATGTTCGTATGGTCATCTGGCAGTGAAAGCAGCGCTTTCAAGAAAGTTTCCTGCAAAAGATCTTCTGCAAGACTTTCCTTTTTACACAAAGAGTAGAGGTAAAGATATATTTCCTTGCGGTATTTCTGATAGAGCTGTTTTAATATATCTTTTTCCATAAGTCCTCCCCCTTCCTCACCTATATAACAGTTCAGTCCAGAAAATGTTACACAGAATTTCTTCTATTATATAAAAATATTGTAACTATTCAGATCCCCATTCGCAAAATCGCTGTTTCACAGCTTTTCTTTTGCTCATGTGGTTACTTCGCCATATAAATTGAGTCAAATATGCTTGTAAACAAGCATATTCTGCCTTAATTTGCATGGCTCTGAATAGTTACAAAATATATAAAAAAATGGAGACAATTGTCCCCATTTTTACAGAAAGGAAATTAAAATTTCACTACTTCCGGTTCATGTGTAAATGATGAAAATGTAGCTGTAGCATTCTTAAATGCACATATTTCTACCTTTGGATTTGCATGAATCTGCTTAGACACATCCTTTACCTTACCAGTCTGAATATACAGTCTGCCTTCAAAAATGTGAGCCGTTCCAAAAGGTCTCACTCTTGGCTGATCTCCTTCTACTGTTGCTAAATAATAGGTTTCTGCTTCTTTTAAAAATTTTTCTACTCTTTCCATGTTTTTATCCTTCTTTTATCAATATGTAAAGCTCTGATACCCTATTATACCATAAATAAAAGCATCAGAGTCAACTAAGGCTTTGTAATTTGTAATGTATCTCTTCCTACTTCACACTGCAAGAACAGCACCTTCACTCCAGCTGCCTTTGCCTCCTCCAGTGCTTCGCCAAACTCCGGCTGCATGCTAATGTAAGGGCGTACTTCACTGACTCCTTCCATCTGAATCACAAAGGCAATGATGCATTCATAGCCAAGTGTTCTGGCTTTGGTAAGTTCTTTTAAGTGTTTCACTCCACGCTCAGTCGGTGCATCTGGAAAATATCCGATTCCATCAATCTCCAGAGTACAGCCTTTTACTTCCATGAGATATTCCTGCTGATCTTTCACCATATAAAAGTCGATTCTGGAATCTCCGTATACATACTCCGTCTTCACCAGCGTATAGTCCTGCGTCTCCAGCCACTCCTGCACAACCTTGTTCGGTGCCTGACTGTCTATATTGACCCAGCCAAGCTTCTCCTTGTATACAGCAACCAGATCATATTTTGTCTTACGATTGGGATTATCCGATACTGCCAGCCTGACCTCGGCATTTGGTAACAAAAGCTCTCTGCACCGCCCGGTATTCTTCACATGTACCGTTTCCTCTACGCCATTAATCAACACATGTGCAATGAAACGATTCGGTCTGTCTATAAATCTTCCTTCTATGATTTCTCTATATCTCACACCTTTCCCTCCTGGAAATATTTGTATACAAAATCAACCAGACAATTACTATCTGGTTGAAATGTATTCGTGAAGCATCTAACTCTATTATTTTTACCATTATCCAAAGCTGGAAATTTAATAAACTTTCAGCTTCTGTTCATTGATTACCTCCTCTATTGACTGAAATGGTACTGAATCAAATAAAGTGTCCAGCTCTCCCTCCACCTCAAGAGCTATTGCAAGTTTTGTCAAAGATTGAAGGGAAATTTTACCATCCTATTGGCAATGTCATTATCTATTTCATTCCATGTTTTTTGATATAAGTTAATCATGCTAATATTTTAGCACTTTTCCGTGATTTTATCAATAAAGGCTAAAATATTAGTTCTCCTGATTCTTCCAATAATCTGGTGTGACGTCGCGTCCCATATCTTTGAGAAGCTGTCTGTCACTTCTGATTGTGGCACATGCTACGGTTGTGAGCATATTGCCGGTAATTGTTGCGGATACACCTGACTTGAATGCAAGCTCTCCATCGTTGGTAAGCAGTGCACGTCCTGCTCCCAGTCGTATGTCTGCCTTGGGATTAATATATCTGAAAAAGGCAACTGTACGCAGTATCTCCGGCTCAGTCAGTCTCTCCAGCCCTTCTAATGGTGTACCAGAAATCGGCATCAGGGCATTGATAGGAATAGAATCCACACCGACTTCCGCCAGGCTGACTGCCATATCCAGTCTGTCCTCCCAGGTCTCGCCCATTCCTATAATTCCTCCTGAACAGGCGTACATGCCTTCTTCTTTGACTTTTTTCAGAGTCTCTATCTTCATATCATAGGTATGTGTCGTGCATATATTAGGGAAATTGCGTCTGGAAGTCTCTATATTATGATGATAGCTTGTTACACCTGCCTCATGCAGTCTGTGAAGCTGCTCAGCGCTTAAAAAGCCCATAGATGCACACAAATCTATCTTGCATTCCTTTTTCATTGTCTCGTAAGCATGTATTGCCTTGTCAAATTCCTCACCTGTAAGCGCTTTGCCGGCTGTTACGATAGAGAAGCGGTCTACTCCTTCACTCTCGTTCATTTTACATGCCTCTACAATCGTCTCTTCCGGCAAAAAGTCATAGACTTCACAATTTGTATGATTATGAGCTGACTGCGCACAATACTTGCAGTCCTCTGGACATTTGCCACTTCGTCCGTTTATGATCGAGCACAAATCCACCTTATCTCCGATAAATTTCTCTCTTATCATATCAGCGCCCTTGCAGAGCTCGTCCAGATCACATGTTATAAAAAATGACAGGTCGTCATCCCTTGTGATTCTTCTTCCATCCATAATTTCCTGTGCCAGTGTGATTGCATCCATGTTTGTCTCTCCTGTATATCTGATTTATTTGATTGTCAACTTGTAATCATCCTTACGGTTTACAATGATAAATGAAAAGAGAAGGTTAGTCAATACTTTTTCATGCATCAGGCAAAGCCAGTCATTCTACCAGATCTTCATTACATGCTGCATGATAAGACTTACAACTGTGATTCCACACCAGCAGGATGCCCCTACAATAATAGGCTTACCACCTGTTTTAATGAGCTGTATCACATTGCTGTTTAATCCAATTGCAGCCATTGCCATAATAATCATGAATTTGGACAGTTCCTTAATTGGCTGAAATACTCCCGCATCCACACCCATATGTACACAGACCGTCGTAATAATCGCTGCAATCACGAAATAAAGTATGAACATTGGAAATGCCCGTTTTAAGCTGAACTTTGTAGTCTGTTTTCCTTCTTTTGTACTCTTTTTTGCCTGTATCAGTGATAATCCAAGCGTAATCGGTATAATGGCAAGTGTTCTTGTCAGCTTTACTGTCACCGCTTTATTTAACGTCTCACTTCCAAGATTCCACATGCTGTCCCAGGTTGATGCCGCAGCCGTTACTGATGATGTATCATTGATTGCTGTCCCTGCAAAAATTCCAAAAGGCTCTCCGTTCACTGTATCAAATCCTATGGCTTTTCCAAGTATTGGGAAGAAAATAGCTGCAAGCACGTTGAAAAAGAAAATTACTGCTATTGACTGTGCAATCTCATCATCATCAGCACCAATAACAGGTGCAGTTGCCGCAATCGCAGAGCCACCACAGATAGATGATCCAACCCCTACAAGTATAGATGTATTGGCAGGCACTTTAAGAGCTTTTTGTAATATCCATGCAATAATAAGTGACGTTGTGATTGTACAGATAATAATTGGCAGGGATTGCTTCCCTGTCTGAAAAATCACGCCGAGATTCATTCCAAAACCAAGTAAAACAACCGCCGTCTGCAGAATTACCCTCGATGTCCATTTAATTCCCGGTTCTGCCTTGCCTTTATTGTCCCAAAACATTGTAACAATCATTCCTGCTATAATGGCAATCACTGCGCCTCCTATAACAGGAAACATTTTTCCAAGTAACCATGATGGAATGGCTATTGCCAGGCAGACCAGAATACCACTCCCATTTTTCTTTATGAAATCCATTTGTTAATAACCTCGCTTTCCTATTATGTACGAATTGTATCACTAGACAACAATAAGGTAAAATTATATAATTCTATTGAACAATAAATTATTTTTATGATTAAGGTGATTATATGCTTGATTTTAGAACAGAGACATTTCTTACTGTATGTGAGACAATGAATTTTACCGCCGCTGCAAAACAGTTAAATATTACCCAGCCCGCAGTATCCCAGCACATTCATTTTTTAGAGGAACAATATAATACTTCCCTCTTTACATACCGTAATAAACAGCTTTCTCTTACCCGTTCAGGTGAAATACTGCACAAACATCTTTTGACAATGAAAAATGATGAAAAAGCTATTTTGGAAGAGATAAAAGACAATTACCAGGGAATAGCATCCCTCTCTATCGGTGTTACCATGACTATTGGTGAATATGCAATTGTTGACAAACTCGCAAATTTCCTGATACAACACCCTGAAATAAACATTCATCTACATTATGGCAACACTTCCCAGCTTCTGCGTCTGCTTGATAATGGTCAGATCAGCTTGGCTATTGTAGAGGGAAATTATCCAAAAGAAAATTATTCTCATAAAAAATACAGCACAGAGAACTATATAGCGGTCTGTGCTGCATCCCATAATTTTATAATAGACCATCCACATACCATGAATGATTTGACATGTGAACGTCTTCTTGTACGCGAAAATGGCTCAGGCACAAGAAATATACTCGAACGAAGCCTTACTGCCCGTGGTTTACATATTACCGATTTCATGCATTATACTGAGGTAGAAAACATGCATACGATCATAAGTCTGTTAAAAAAGGACTGTGGTATATCTTTTTTGTATAAGATTGCCGTTGAAAATGAATTACAGTCAGGAGTTTTAAAAGAAATACCTCTGGACGATTTCAAAATGCAGCATGACTTTGATATTATCTGGGAAAAACACAGCATCTATACAGATAAATATCTTTCTATCTGTAATGAATTTATCTAAGGGCAAAGTCCTTCATCTATACAAAATAACCCCTATGCAGTAGAAACCTTTATATTTTCCTTTTTATCTTATTATGATATAAACCGTGTATGCTGCATAAAGCGTAACCATACAGAATCCTTCGATTTTTCCAATTTTCTTTTTGGTTCCTGCAAATATCCATACAAACACTGTAAAAACAATAAGTACGCATAAATCAATAATGTTCTCAGTAATTATGCTGATTGGACTGATTGCTGATGCGATACCAAGTACCATAAGGATGTTAAACACATTAGAACCGATTGCGTTACCAAGTGCCATATCGACTTCATTCTTTTTCGCCGCAACTATTGAAGTCACAAGCTCCGGAAGCGATGTTCCTATGGAAACGATTGTAAGTCCGATAAGTGTCTGGCTCATTCCCAGATCACTGGCTATTCTTGATGCAGCATCAACTGTAACATCACCGCCGATTGCAATCGCAGCTGCACCGCCTACGATAAAAAGAATACTAAGCGGAACTGAAAGCAACTTGATATCTTCATCTGAACCGCCTTCAATCTCAACTTTTCTGCCTTCCTTGCTTGCTTTTAATGCGATCTTGATCATATAGAAAATATAACCTGCAAAGGAAACAATTAATATCACACCATCAAGATGCCCAAGTGTCATACCTGTTTTATCACCAAGTCCAATAATTCCCAGAAGCATTAAGAGTCCGGCGCATATAAGTGAAAGTGGAATATCTCTCTTTATTGTTTCCTTTGCAACATCTACGGTAGCTAATACTGCGCACACACCAATAACAACCATCAGATTAAATATATTGGAGCCAACTACATTACTTACTGCAAGTTCATTATTACCTGCAATTGAAGCCGATACACTGACGGCTGTTTCCGGAAGTGATGTTCCCATTGCTACAATTGTAAGTCCGATAATGATGGACGGAACATGCAGTCTCTTTGCTACGCTGGAACTTCCTTCTACGAAAAAATCTGCCCCTTTAATAAGCAGTACAAAACCTATTACCAGGAACACAAGTACAAGAGCAAATGGGGCGTTGTTAATGAATTTTTCCATGTTTTTCTCCTTTTCTCTCTCCACTACAGTGCCGTCAGCCGAAACACTCACTATTTATTTATAAGTATATCCAAAGATTAAAAAGACTCATGTATATCAACTTCCCACCGATGCACAATACACAAACTGTTAATTGATATACATGAGTCTCATTATTTAAGATTTGCCAGATTATATCTTGTAATATAATCAGGATGTTGACAAATCACACTTTCGCGCTAACTACTCCCTCATGGAATATTAAGTTTACTTGATAAATATTATCAAATGCATGCAAGTGTGTCAATAAAATTTTCATATTTTCTGTCAATTGTCTTCTTTCTAAAATTCCCTACGTTTCTTGTAACTGCTCGGCTCCTGTGATACTATGAAATCAAATATGGAGCAGCCTGACACTTCTGAAAATGGAAAAGCGAAGATTATTATGGAATTTATCCGTCATGCTCTGGGGTGATGTATAATTTGGGCTGTATTTATGCTGCATTATCTCCCTTCCGTACTTTTCACATAAACTGTGCTTCGCGCTGCACCTTCTTTTCTCAAATAATTGCCCTCAACCATATTCATTAAAACAGCCCTTGCTCTACGCTGTTTTACTCCTAAAAGCTCTACTGTCTCAGCAGTATTTATAGAGCCATTTTTTAATACATATTTATAGATCTGTTGTTCCTGTTCAGTATCCGGCATTTTATCAGTATTATTCGGCACTTTGGTGGTAGTATCCGGCACTTTTGGTACAGTATCCGGCACTTTTGGCACAGTATCCGGCACTTTATTGACTTTTTTCAAGTCATTAAGATCATTAATGGTAACCTGACCTCGATAAATATTGATACGCAAATCAACTTCGCCGCCAATAAACTCCGGTTCCCGCAGCCCGGCAGCTTTTACTTTATCAATAATTCTCGGAATGCCGCTTCCCCAATGCTCGATCAGGTTCATATAAGCAAACGCATGGGCGAGGGCTTCATTTCTGATTTTGGAATAGCCTTCTTTCATACGCTCCATAGTTTGTCCCATTGGCAGCTTTCCCGGAGAAGTGATTTCCAATCGGTTGTCATATATCGCAACCTGTATCGTACCATGATCCAGATAACTACGATGCACCATCGCATTGATAATCAACTCACGAATTGCATCCGGTGGAATCTCATAAATATCCTGCCGATAAATTCCCACAATGTTAGCACCCAGATGAATATTTCTCAAAACAAACTGAAATGCTTCATCTATCTGCTCCCAAAGCGGACCTGTATATTCTCTACGGTCAACAAATACCGCTTTCGTTGTACCTTTGAACACACCACATTGCGTTGCAACATGAAGTCCACCATTGCCTGTCAAAATAGCAAAGGCATTGGACGGATAATCTTTTCCATCACGTTCAATCAAAATCCCCCAGGAACGCAACTGCTGTCTGCCAACATCTTTGATGGATGCTTTCTGCTCCTCAGTATGAGCATTCTTGACTGCCTGTTCTTTCATTGCTTTGCAAAGAGCGTCAATATCGTCATCCGTGATATTCAGTCCCGTACACAAAGCCTGATCATAGTAGCGGTTACTGCCCTCAAACAACAGCTCCTTTACCATATACTCATCGGCAAGGCGGGTGGTTCCGGCAACACGGACATACACACCGCCATCTCTGCCAAGGGATTTAATATAATATGGACGCTGTCTGCCCTCAGAAACCTCTACCACGATAACAGTTTTACCCTCTACCGTCTGTAACGTAATATCCGGGATGATTGCCGGTTCACAGCTGTCTGATACAGCATTGGCAATGGCATCCATTTTCTTGAACACATCTTCCTTGTCAAAGCCAACAACTTCTCTGGTTTTATCGGCAATTCCGAAAATGATTTTTCCTCCAGTTCCATTTGCAAAGGCAACCACAGACTTCATATATTTAATGCTTTTCTCCGGCAGGTTCTCTTTGAACTCTACATTCTTCGATTCGCCTGCAAGAATTTCTTCTATGGTCATTGTAACACCTCGCTCTCTTTGGCAGTCCTAACCGCCATATTTTTTACTTAATTGATGAGGAAATTGTGCTCAGTGCTTTGTTTAAAGCAACTTCATCAGCCTGCTTTCTTCTCTCGCTTTCCCACATACCGAGTATCTGATAAATACATTCTTTCACAACAGGAAAATATTTTCGACATTCTTCTTCGCTTAACTCATGAATACCTTTACTCAGAATTCCGTAAATAGTTGTATTTTTGATGAGTATCTCTGGCACATATCCCTGTAACATCTTAATTCGTTCAGCCACCCTTGCCTGTTCAAATTCCTCGTCATTAACTTTATCTCCCGCAGTTACTTTTGCTTGATAAATAAGCCTTTCAAGGATTCTTCTCAAATAAACATATGAACCTGCACCAATACCACTTGCAAATAACCCTATGGCAGTTCCAAGCTCTTTTCGATCTTGTTTAGAAATCACATGCTTATAAGCATCTAATTCTGGAAATGTCATATCTGCAATAGATGGATACTGCCCAATTTTCATCATTGAATTGTCCGTTGTCAGAACAATATAATCAAGATGATGTTTCTCATCCATTGAACAAATATATTCCAATTTCATTAATCTCGTCGTATCAGCTATTTGCCAATTTATCCATTTCCATTCTTCAGCAGGACTCTTTTCTTGTCTGGCTTTGGTGCTAAATATCATATTTTGAAGTGACTCTATTTCCTCACCAAGAGATGCACAACTAATTTCTTCATCCCCCTCTGGACCCGTTTCAAAATAATACTCAATAGGTTTCATACTAAAAACACGTTCTTGTTTGCATTCTTTACAATAGGTGCTAATTTTAACATTTCCTTTAAATAACTCAATCAAGTCAGCAATATTATCTTCATCTATTTTCATGGAATCATAAAGTCCAGCCGTTTGCAAAAAATTTGCAAATACATTATCTTTACTGGAAACTATATCGGATGGTATTGAATCAAAAATATTATATCTCACTTTATTCTCTCCTTTACTACCTCATTTACAGGCACTTTCTCAACATATTCCTGTTCCAGTTCCTCTGCCAAATACGCATCGCTCATGCAGTGCATATCAGAAACACCATCACGGATCAGCTGATAAACCTGGGAATGATAAAAGAAATTCAATGCCGCATCCAGTGAAAGTCCCTGCTGTTTGGCAAAGCACTCAATGACACGGCTATATTTTTTCTGAAGTAAAATCGGATTTGCTGTCATAACGTTTCACTCCCTTCAAAATGCAGCAGAGCCAGTGATTTCTCTGTGCGGAAACATATTTGCAGGTTCGGCTTTTCATAACGCAGACGGTTAATAGCTTCCGTCTTATCAATCAGCCCGTCAAAGAACAGCTCCACGGTATTAAACACCTTATCGTTGGCAACACCACCCACAACAAAGTCATAATCCGTCGAATCTTTTCCACTGCGACAGTTCAAAATGAAGTCCAGCCATTCTTCGGAATAAGAATCGAATTTCAGTGTTTTCAGTTCAGATTCCCGGCTTTCATCATATTCATACCTGGAGATAATACCGTCTTTCCCACGACGTTTGAACTTGCCGCACCACTTTGCCGCCTGTTCATACAGTGGTGTGACATAGAAGCCACGCCCAAAGTCTACATTTGGACGGGAATGAACCAAATCTGGCTTTGTAATCTCTAAAAAGGAACCATGATAGAGAATCATACTTCCACACCCCTTTCTTTCATCACATCAAGGAGGTCATCAACAATATATTCCCGGCTCTGGGTATGCAGCACTTCATATTCTGGCACGATATATCCGTTCAGAATATTGCTCTTTTCGGTAAATGCCTGATAAACACGCTCTGCACCCACGCCCAGCTTTGCCGCTACATTTTCAATGCAAAACACGACAAACTCCAGCTCACTGGAATTTTTGATTTTTTCATCCGTCATCATACACAATCCCTCCTTACTTTATTTTAGCCAAAACATTCTGAAAAATTGCATAATTTTTCTTCACGCCATCGTCCAGATCAATAGAAATCATCTGGTCAGCAAGGTGATGAATCTTTTCCTCGTAGGTTCTGATTTCAGTATCCTATGCCTGCAAGGTGGTCAGCTTTCTGTTCAGTTTCACTCGCTCACCAGTGGAAGCATTGGCAATACGCTGTTCCAAATCGACAATAGCAGTGCGATAACGAGCCTGCTGTTCATGCACATAGTCGGTACGAATACGGGCAATGGTGTCCGACTGATAGCGGTGCATATAAATCAGAGCCTTAAAATCTTTAACAATCGCATCATCTGAATTTCCTTCTGCCATTAGCTTTGCGGTAGAACGCATCTCGTAGAAAAGGAACGGTTCTCTGGTCAAAGATGCAATATAAGGATAAGAATGATCCATACTACCGTACCTCCTTACTGTTCCTCTTTTTTATCAGGAACAAATTCCATGATGTCTCCAACATCACACTTTAACACCGTACAAATCTTTTCTATTACATCCATGCTGACATTTTCATCTTTGGACAGCTTTGACATTGTTGTCGAGCTGAAACCGGTCTGTAACCTTAAATCTTTTTTTATCATGTCTTTATCAATCAGCATTTTCCATAGCTTTTTATAGCACATTGCCATATTGTCACCTCTCACAATCACTTCTGTCTAAATCTCAGTATTTATATTACTTCCCCTATCATAGCATAAAAGTGTGAGTAGTACAATTAGGATACCAAATTTTCAAATTCTAGCTTTATGAGCCCGCACTTCTAATTTGTATTTTTAAAGAATTTACGAGTTCTGGTCGTTTTCCATTCGATTTGTATGATAAGAAAAAGACTCATCACTTCAATTTGTGATGAGCCTTGATAACCTTACCAGTTTTTCTTTTCCTTACCGCTGTCATGCTGAGATTTTCTCTCTTCAACCATCTTCACGAACCATTCTATCATTGCCGGGTCCTGATGTGAGAAAAAGGCACTGGTAGCCGTATCTAACTGCGCGATCTGCTTCATGTCATCCTCTGAGAGTGTGAAATCAAAAACATTAAAATTCTCTATCATACGTTCCTTGTGAACAGATTTTGGAATCACGATAACGCCTCTCTGAATGTGCCAGCGAAGCATAACCTGTGCTATTGTCTTACCGTATTTTTCTCAGAACTTCATTCTTAAACAGACCATTTCTTTCCTTTCCAAACGAATTGACAGGCATGACTTATGAAAATCTGAAATTCTACTGTAAAGAGGGGCTTGTACCGAATGTAAAACGTGACAGTCGAAACTATCGTGTATTTGATGAGCATGATATTAAGTGGATTCAGAGTCTGAACTGCCTGAAAAACTGCGGTATGACCATTGCTGAAATGAAAGAATATCTGGCTCTCTGTCTCGAAGGGGAACCTTCTATTCCTGCCAGAAAAGATATACTTGCGCACAAAAAAGAAGCCCTGCTCCAATCTATCCAAAAGCTTCAGGAAGCTATTGATTATATAGACTGGAAACAGAACTTCTATGATGATGTTTTGTCTGGGAAAGCCAAATATTACAGCAACTTAATCGGTCACTCTAAGTCTAAATAACTGCCAGATAACCTGTTGTATCACTTGCGCCTGTTCTTCTGTCACTTTTCCTCCCGGCATGCCAGATGTATGAGATATCGGAACGCCTAAGCCTTCGGGACTTTCATTAAAAATATATGCATACAGCAGACATGCCGCAATATAATTTCCTATATTGTTCTGGTGTCCATAGTCTCCACCTTTTTCTGGAGCTATATAAGGGTTCACCGAAAGTCCACAACGTTCTCTAAGTGCTGCATATCCCAGGCATACCGGCAGTACATCGGTATCTTTACCCAGTTCTTTTGCCAGATACTTATACCACTTTGCATTTTCATCTGCCATTTCTTCACTGGTCAGTGTCAACAGGAATTCCCGTTCCTCTTTACTGTAACTATCTCCTGTTTTTCCCGGCTTCCAGGGCTTTGGTGACATTCCCTGAAGGAATCCATATTGATAGGCATGTGGAGCCCAGAGAAGCATCCGTCCTGCTTTTCCCTGTACCTTCTCATGTAAAAGCCTGGCTCCTTGCAGCATCTGCTGTCTGTATTTATAGTCTGTTGCCCCAACTTCGCCACTATAGGTTTCCACTGCTTCATTACTGTTTCCGGCTACAATAAAATAGTCATAATACTCATTGCCATCTATGAGTTTTTCACACTGCTTTGCCCGTTCTTCGCAGCCTTCTACCAGACCTGCATAATGTGCAATTCCTGTTCCACCCCAGTAGCTGTAAGCTATTCCTGCATTCCATCCACCCATTTTGGCTAATTCCCGAAAATAATAATAGGAACTGTCCCACAATCCTGTAAAGCTATGACCACAAAATGCTATTTTAGGACCTCTGGCAATAAAGCTGATATTTACCTCTACTGTATTTTCCTTCAATCGAAAAGTGATTTGTTTTCTCCACTTTTCATCAGAATCTGTGTCAGTCCATACCAGTGCATCATGTGGCTCTCCTTCATAAATCCCCGTATCTTCACGGAAAAGACTAGTATCTATGTTTTGACGTTTTCCCTCGTAATATCCAAAGGAATGAAATTCCTGCCGCTTTACCCCTGTCTTTTCCTGATGCTGCTTTTCTGCCCACTCAGAAAGACTATGGATTGTGTTGATATGATAAGAGCGCTCTTCTGTGTCTTCCACTATCTGAACATCCAATTCATTCAGTTCAAAGGAATTACTGTTATAGATGACAATACCGCTTTCAAACTTATCAGGTTTTACCTGTAACCCATAATATTTATTTTTTTCCATCATACATTTGCTTATTTAATAAATCCAACCTGCTTGCTGATAATTTCTATCTGCTCATCCTTTTTCTGATTGTACTCTACTTTCTTCTCTTCAAAATAGTTTCTTCCATAAGAATCAATAGATACGATCAGAGGGCCGAACTCTTTTACATGACAATGCCATAAAGTCTCCGGCATTCCCAGATCTTTCCACTGTGCCTCTACAATCTCTTCTACCTCAACAGCCGCTACTACAGCATTTCCGGCTGGAAATACACAATGAATCGCACCGAAATCTTTACAGGCTCTTTCCGTATTTTCTTTCATTCCACCCTTGCCGACGATGACGCGGACACCAGTAGTCTCTACGAATTCGTATTCAAACTTTTCCATTCTCATAGAGGTAGTCGGACCTACAGAAACCATCTCGTACTTCTCATCTCCCAGCGGACGAATGATAGGACCTGCGTGCAGGATTGCTGCATTTCTGACATCGACAGGAATCTCTCTTCCTTCCTCTACAACACGACGATGTGCTACGTCACGACAGGTTGTGATATCTCCTGTCAGATATACAATATCACCAATATGAATATCTTTCAAATCCTCTGCGGATATTGGTGTTACCAGAATTTTCTTACCATCTTTTACTTCTACTGCCATTATGATTCTCTCCCTTCTGTATCAGTTCTTTTCCTTGTATTCAAAACCAGTATGTGTATCTACTGTAAAGTTCAGGTCTTTATCAAATACGATATGTCCTCTTCTGTGACTCCAGCATCCCACGTTTACGGCTACACCAATTGCAGACGGATGACGGGCTGTGTTCTCGATATTAACGCCCATAACAGAATAGTGACCACCCATACCCTGAGGTCCCAGACCAATCGCATTGATACCGTCTTCCAGTAACTGTTCCATTTTTGCTGCATTTGCATTGTCATTGTGAGAGCCTACAGGTCTCATCAGCGCTTTCTTGGAATTTAATGCTGCTGTCTCAACAGAAGTACCAACACCCACACCTACTAACAATGGAGGACAGGCATTCAGACCATAAGAAGTCATTCTGTCCAGTACAAACTTGGTCACACCTTCATATCCTTCACCGGGCATCAGAACAGTAGCATTGCCGGGAAGTGTACAACCGCCACCAGCCATATAAGTATAAATCTCGCACTGGTCAGAGTTGGGAACAATATCCCACCATACAGTAGGAGTTCCTTTTCCTACATTTTTACCAGTATTGTACTCATCAAAAGTCTCTACAGAATTATGACGTAGAGGAGTAGCAAAAGTAGCCTGTACTACAGCCTCTTTTAATAACACCTCCAGATCATCAATCAGAGGGAACTTCGTACCACATTTTACCCAGAACTGCAATACACCTGTATCCTGACAGGAAGGACGATTCAGTTTCAGGGCCAGCTCCTGATTGCGGAACATGGTATCATAGATAACCTTGGTCATTGGTGTATCTTCCTTATCTCTCAGTTCCTGTAATTTTGCAATAACATCATCCGGCAGTTTCTTAGCCGTAAATCCTACGAACTGTGCCATAATATCGGTCAGTTTCTTTACTTGTGCTTCATTTGACATATTTTTATCCTCCAAATTCTTTTTTTATAATGGTACTACCATGCTTTTACGGATAGAATGGAAAAGCAATCGGTAATATAATCATGCTGATAACTGTTGCAATAACGATCAGTGGCATTCCTGACTTTACGTAATGCATAAATTTATAATTGCCGGCTCCGACCACCATTGTGTTGGCAGGCATACCAATAGGTGTTGCGTATGCGCAGGAACCTCCGATAACACACGCCATCAGAACCGCTCTGGGATCTGCTCCCATTCCCTGTGCTATAGAGACACAGATAGGTGCCATCAGTGCTGTTGTTGCTGTATTGGACATGAAATTGGTCATGATGCAGCACAGGATGAATACCACAAAGGTAAATAATATCGGGGAAGGATTTGTTCCCAATGCCCCTATCACCTTATCCGCGATCAATTCACCGGCTCCTGTGACCTCCAGTGCCTTTGCCATCGAAAGCGTACCGCCGAACAGAAAAATTGTCTTGAGATCAATGGATTTGAGAGCATCTTTTTCCGAAATAACACCGGTAAGAATCAGCAAAACTGCACCGATACAACCTGTAATGCAAAGCTTTACGCCTATCTCTTCTTCAAATATCATGCCGACCAGAGTAACAATCAGGATTACCAGAGACAATACCTTCTTCCACTTGGGAACTCCACTGAAATCCTGTGATTCGTCAAAAATGGAATCTCCTGTATCCACTGCATCATGATCCGGCAGAATCTTAAAACCAATCGTAGCATAGAACAAAATGCCAACAAGCAGAATCGGTAAACCTACAATCGCATACTCAAAGAAACCGAATTTCAATCCCAATGGCTCCAAGGCAGATTGTGCAATCATATTGCCCGGTGCACCAATCAGGGACAGATTACCTCCCATTGCCGCTGCAAATACCAAAGGCATTAAAAGTCTTGATCTCTTATATCCTGATTTTGCTGCAATTCCTATTACTACTGGAATCAGGACTGCTGCTGTACCGGTATTGGACAGGAATCCACTCATAGCTCCCACGATCACCATAATGGCTACAATCAGTCCACGCTCCGTCTTGGCAAATTTCGTTACCAGACTTCCTATCTCATTAGCCATCCCTGTCTCAAACAGGGCTCCTCCTACAATGAACATGGCTACAAACAAAATCACGTTGCTGTTGATAAAACCATTAAATGCGTCACTTACACTCAACACGCCGGTAATCACAAGACCAATACAGACCATCATGGCTGTCAGACCAAGTGGAATCTTCTCTGTGACAAACATGACTATGGCAAATGCCAGAAAAAATAATGTAATGACTGCTGGACTCATAAAAAACCTCCTTCTCTGTTATTTCTTTGTGACTACAGCATATCTCATTTCCAGCATAATGTACATTTCATATAGTTGACGCCAGCATAGGTTTCTCCTATACTATAATTACAGAATAACTTGCTAAATATTGGAGGCTTTTCTATGACACTGACACAATTGGAATACTTTTGTATGGTATGCCGCTACCGTAGCATTACAAGGGCTGCTGATGCGCTCTTTGTCTCACAGCCAACCATATCCACATCCATCCGTGATTTGGAAAAGGAATTTCACTTAAAGCTTTTTAATCATGGAAAAAACAGGATTTCCCTCACCAAAGATGGGGAATCCTTCTACCAGAAAGCAGAATATATCCTGAAACAGACGCAGGAGCTATACAGCGATTTTTCAAACAGTGAGGAAAACCGTCGTCCATTGCGTATTGGTATTCCTCCTATGATCAGTACCGTGTTTTTCCCAAGAGTTACAGATCAGTTCCAGGAACAGTACAATATCCCAATCCAGCTTCTGGAATACGGTTCTATCCGCGCCCGTACTCTGGTAGACAATGAACAGTTGGACGTGGCAATGGCAAATATGGACTTTTACAATCTGGATAAATACAACAGTTATGTGATGATGGAAGACCGATATGTCTACTGTGTCTCCAAGACCCACCGTTATGCCGGTGAAAAAGAAATTACAATGGAAATGTTAAAAGATGAGCCTATTATCTTATTTAATACAGACTCTGTTCAGACACAGACGGTAATCACCCGCCTTCGTTCTGCGGGAATTACCCCCAATGTTCATATGTATTGCAGTCAGTTGACCACAGTTCTTAACTACGTCCGTGGAAGTAAATGTGGCGCTTTTCTGTATTCTTCTATTGCTGCCAATCCCAGAGATTTCGTTGAAATTCCCGTTACTCCGGAGATTACCAGCAAATTTGGAATCATATGGAAAAAGGGTATCTTCGTGCCGGATCAACTGACTAAATTCGTAAACTTTATAAAAACTTATGACGTAACGCCTTATTTACCAAGGCTTTAAATGCTATCTCTTCATAACGATAATTTTGTTTGAAATATTTCTGACCGCCGGGATTCTGCCAAGCAGATGATAGATCGGCATCATTTTTTTCATGCCTTCTACCAGACTAACCTCTGTTATATAGGTAAAAGCCGGTAGAAGCTTTGAAAGTTCTCTTCCATTTCTGACTCCCCATGTGAATTTGGCATTGCTTCCCTCTATTGATTTTTCTTTTATATGACTCACTACAAAAGGCGACATCGTTTCTATCAGCACTGTAGCATTCTGAAAAGCTGACTCAATAATACTGAATATCTGTCTGATGTCCGGTTCACTTAAATACATGGATAGCCCTTCGATCACAACTAAAACATTCTCCCCGTTGTATGTCATTTCATCTGTATAAGATGCGTCCATTGCTGATTTTGCAATCTGATAAATTGGTCCATTTTCCTTCAGGAACTGGCTTCTTATCTGCATTGTCTCCGGCAGGTCAATATTGTACCAACGCAAATATTTTCCATGCATCCGGTAACATCTTGTGTCCATTCCACATGCAATATTTACCACGATTGTATTGAGATTTTCCTGCAAATACTGCTCTACCATATGATCCAGCACGATCGTCCTTGCAATGACACCATATGACATTGCCTTATCCTGATCTGCTTTGGAGAAATCATAATCCAGCTTTGATACAATCTCCATTGCCATATCATCTTTGATTTTTGCATCCTTTTTCCCTGATTCCTTTGCCCTTGCATACAAAGTCTGAATCATAGTTTCCGGCACACCTGTTACATTTACTTTTTCTTTCATTCTGATACCCCCATTTGTTACGTTATCAAAAAAGCTCCATAGCCGTTTGCTATGAAGCTTCTTTAAACTCTTTATGTAATTCTCTGTTCCGCCTTATGCAATAACAGCTGCAAGTTGTTTTTCATCATAACACTTGTTATGTTAGTTTATTCTAACCATTTTGTCAACTGTCTAACCGGATATTTGTTAAATCTCACCAACAAGATATCCCTGTCTGCCATCTCTCAAGAATACAGGCAGTGTATCAATAGGCGCATCACAGTACAGCTTCTGACCTCCGGCATAGGAGCTGCCATCATGGGCACTGATCCACTCTGCTCCCTGTGGCAGATAGACTTCTCTTCCCATCGCTCCTTCATGGCATATGGGTGCTACAAGAATATCCGGTCCATACAGATACTCATCTGTAATATCCCAGCATTCCGCATCCTGTGGGAATTCATAGAAAAGGGCACGAATCACGGGGTTGCCATTCTCATGTGCCTCCTCCATCAGTTGTCTGGTGTAATCTCTCAGCTTTTCTCTGATAAGGATGAATTTCTTCATGATTTCATAATTCTCTTCGCCATAGCTCCAGATCTCATTGTCTGCACCAGTCCATTCTCTGACTTCTCCTGCCTTGTTGATGATCTGCTGTGCCGGCTGTCTGCAGCCATGGATTCTCATAACAGGACAGAATGTACCGAACTGGAACCATCTGATCAGCAATTCCTTAAACTCCGGCTTATCTACCCAGCCGCCGTGGAACCCACCAATATCTGTCGTCCACCAGGGAATACCTGACAATCCCATATGGATTCCCGCACAGATCTGCTTACGGAAATCTTCGTATGTTGACATAATGTCTCCTGACCATACAAGTGCTCCATACTTCTGACTACCTGCCCAGGCACAGCGAATCAGGTTCACGATGTCCTTTTGTCCATTGGACTGCTGTCCTTCATAGAAAAGTCTCGCATACTCCCTTGGATAGATATTTCCTACTTTTTCTACAGGACCTGCATAATAACGATACGTCTGATACTCATAAGTGCCAAACTCCGGCTCTGCTTCATCCAGCCAGAAAGTGTTGATTCCAAGGTCAGCATAATTCTTCTTGCATTTATCCCAGACATACTCTCTCGTCCTTGGATTAGTCGCATCCATAAAGACATTATTGCCATGGAATACCATCTGCACATCAATGCCTGAATTACTCTTCACCAGAAGTCCCTGCTGCTTCATCTCCTCATAATTCTCACTGCGCCAGTCAATCTGTGGCCAGATAGATACCATTGTCTCTATTCCCATCTCATGAAGCTTCGCCACCATTTCTCCGGGATGTGGGAAATATTCTTCATCAAAGCGGTAATCGCCACACCTTGGCCAGTGATAATAGTCAATGACGATCACATCAACTGGAATGTTTCTCTTCTTATACTCACTTGCAATGTCAAGCACCTGCTGCTCATTATAATAACGAAGCTTACACTGCCAGAAGCCCAGACCATATTCAGGCATCATAGGCGCCTTGCCGGTGACTTCTGCATAATTCCTCTCGATATCACCCGGGCGCTCTCCTGCTGTGATCCAGTAATCCAGCTGGTCAGTAGACCATGCTTCCCATTCTGTTGTATTTGTACCAAAATGCACTTCACCTACTGCCGGATTGTTCCACAGGAATCCATAGCCCAGACTGGACACATAAAAAGGAACGCTCGCTTGCGAATTACGGTGTGCCAGTTCCAGATTACAGCCCTTTAGATTCATTCGCTCCTGCTGGTACTGCCCCATTCCATACAGCTTCTCCTTGTCATTGGACTGGAAAGAAGCCTTCAGGTAGAAGCTACCACCTGCCAATGATCTGAAATATCTCGCTTTCAGGCACAATGCACCACCGTTTGGAATCTCCTGCAAGAGCACTTCGCCTTTTTCATTATAAAAGGTAATCTGAAGCGCATTGCCCCAGCCCTGTCTATACAATACTGCCTTGATCCTGCCGTTTGTGATCTCGGCGCTGTCCTCTCCCTGAATGGAAATCACAGCATCATGAACTGCCACTTCTTCTGTCAGGGCGCTGCACTCCTCACTGATCTCACCAAGCACTCTGCTGCGGACACGCAGACTGTCCTGTCCCCATGCTTCGACCTGCACAGTCTCTCCATTGTAACGAAAGATCAGCTTGCCATCACGTTCTTCAAAATACTGCATTTTGAATCCTCCTTTTACGCTTTTCTTATAAATATCATAGCAGTCGGAGAGAGAATTTTCAAATGTATCTTGTATGTTGAAGCATATAACTTACCCTTTGACACCTCCAGCAACCAATCCATTCTGAATGAACCGCTGTAAGCACATAAATACAATCATGATCGGCAATGAAGATATAACAGCTGCCGCTGAAAATAACGTCCAATGCGCTGCAAACTGATCACTGATAAATGACTGTAAGCCCAGGGCAAGTGTCATTTTGCCCGGTGTCTGCAAAAATATCGAGGTAATCACATATTCACTGTAGGTTGCGATAAAGGAAAACAGGAAAATAACGGCTAATTGTGGCATTGCAAGGGGTATGATGATCTTATAAAATACCTGAAATTCATTTGCTCCATCTACCATCGCTGCCTCATCCAATTCCACGGGAAGTCCATCTATGTAAGATTTTAACAGCCATATATTATAAGCACTGCCTCCAGACAGCACAAAAATAAGTGCTATACTGCTGTCCACCAGTCCAAATTTATAGATCAGAATATAATATCCGGCTACCGCCATACTGTTTGGAAAAACCTGTAATACCAGCAGAGACATCAATCCATACTTCCTCCCAACGAATCTAAGTCTGGCAAAAGCATACGCTGCCAGAGAAGTCAGAATCAGTTGAATAACCGCTACAATAAAACAGAATTTTAACGAATTAAACACCCATATTGTAAAATCAGTTTCCTGAAACAAGGTCACATAATGCTCTACGCTGAATTTATCAGGAAACAGAGAGGACAGAAAGAAGCTGTCACCTGCTGAAAAAGAGGACATTACGATCCACACTACCGGGAACAGCACCAGAATCATGGTAATCCAGATTACTACTCTGCTCCCCCACAGAGTTCTCATTTCTGAGGCTGTTATTTTCTCTGTATTTTTCATTTAATCAACCTCCTTGAATGAGCCGGACAAATGCATATTGACCAGTGTAAATGTCCCGACAATAATAAAGATCAATACACTAAAAGTCGCTGATAACTCATAGCGGTTCGACCAGGTTGTCATTTTATAGGTCGTACTTGCCAGAATATCTGTATAGCCTGCGAACTGATTATCTACTCTTGCCGGACCTCCCTGTGTTATCATATATATATTTCCAAAGTTATTGAAGTTAGCCGCAAAAGAGGAAATGACCAGAGGGATTGACAATTTTGTTACCATTGGCAGTGTGATACTCTTGAAGCATTGAAACTTCGATGCACCATCCATCTTGGCAGCCTCATAGTATTCTGTTGAAATAGCCTGCAGACCACCAAGACACACGTTCATCATATATGGAAAACCAAGCCAGACATTTACAATGATCAACCCAACTTTTGCCCAAAATGGATTGGTAAGCCACGGTACATTCCATGCAGCTCCAAACATATGCAACAGATTATTGATGCCACCATACTGTTCATTTAACAACCCCTGCCATGCAAGAATCGCAATCGTGGACGGCAGCGCCCAGGGTACAATTAATACTGCCCGGTATATTTTAGACTCTTTCATATGCGGATTATTCAATAAAATGGCAAGTACCAGTCCCATAGCATATGCCCCTGCCGTGCTGAGCACTGCGAAGCACACCGTCCAGCCAAGAACCGGGAAGAACACACTCTTGATACTTCCAGAAAAGACTGTCCGGTAATTCTCCCATCCTACATAACTATAATCATTCAAATGATACATATTATAATTGGTAAAAGACAAAATTACCGTATAGATAATCGGCAGACATGTCACCAGTAAAATGGAAATCAATGCAGGTGCCAGATATGTGTAGCCCAGAGCATTCTTTTTCTTTCTCATACCATCACTACTTTCCTGAATTCATTAATTCAATTGCTTCTTTAAGCTGACTGACCATGTTGTCTGCTGCCTGTTGTGCAGTCTGTTCTCCTGACCACATAGATCTGATATTATTAGTATGAATACTCCAGAGCTGCCCCATCTCAGAAACAGTCGGCATCGGCTCTCCGTTATTGATCTGTGCAATAAAAGCCTGTGCATACTCATTGTTCTGTATCTCAGCTAACTCCTGATCTGCAAGCCTGGCAGGAATTCTGTCACCTGCTTCATACAGATCCAGTGCTCCATTTTCAATCAGATACTGTATAAAATTCCACACCTGTTCCTGCTTGTCACTGTTGTTACTTACAAAGCTTACCTGTGTTCCTACAGGGGTAACAAAAGGCTGACCATGAAAAGTCGGCATTTCTGAAATTGCAAACGGTGTCTGTGCAGATGTAAAACCATCAATATCCCAGGGACCACCAATGTAATATGCACATTTTCCATTCTGGAAGTTACTTCTTGCAATATCCGCTGTCACATCAGCAGTAATAAGATTATATTTATTGCACAAAGCATTAATAAATTCATATGCTTCTACAGCTCCTGCATTGGCAAGTCCAATATCTGAAGTATCATATGCGCCGTCTTTATACTGGAAAATATATCCTCCGCATGCCCTCACAAATCCAAGATCATAATAGATACTGGTTGCATCAAATTGCACACCACCATTCTGCGCTGCCTGCTCTACCAGTTCTTCCCAGGTTGAAGAAACCTTTGATACAAGCTCTGTATTATAGAACAATGCTGTCGTTTCCACGGAAAGCGGCGCTGCATATCTTTTCCCATCTACATAGCATGCCTGTATCGCTGCATCTGAGAAATCACTGTCTGTATACAATTCCTGTGGAACTTCTGCGGCAAGGCCTGCATTTACATAATCTGCAAGCTGGTCATTTGGAATACCTACCACTGCATCCGGTCCCGAAGCACTCTTTACTGCCTGTGCAAACTGCTGAACAGACGGAGACTGATGAAGTACTTCCACTTCATAACCATTCTTTTCTCCCCATTCATCTGCATATTTTTGAAGTGTATCTACTTCTACACTCATATTTGTCCAAATGACAATCCTGGAATCTGTTTTACCAGCGCCACAGCCTGTCAACGTACCTACTGCCATCAATGTGCAGAGTATTGTTATGATTATCTTATTTTTCATAGATTTTCCCTCACCTACATCGTTTTCATATTTAACAATGCGCTGTTTGCATTTCCTTTTTCATCAAACAAAGCCATATTTGCCATAGCATTTCCAGCCACTACTTTATCCTTCATATACATACTTCCACTTTTACTCGCCCATGTACAGTCTGGAATCGGCAGCCACGCAGGCTCCCAATAAAAGACACCAATTCCTCTTGCATCTTTTACTTTTCTCACGGTTGCAAATAAATCTCTCAAAAAGGCTTCCTGTCCTTCCTGCGTTGCAGGATATCCTGTTATTTTCTCATGTTCCTTAGAATATACAATTCCTCTACAGCCAAATGTCTCTGTCGTATATCCTATTGAGGTCTCAGCAACCAGCACATCCTTATCATATCTGCTGCTGATATCATTCATATTATCCAGAAGAAGCTCTAAACCGCCATTCCAGTGTGGATAATAGGACATTCCAATGATATCATAATCAAGCTCATAAGGTTCAATCTGATCAAACCACTTTCGATACATCTGATTGTCTGTTCCAAAATCCAGATGCAATACTATTTTAGCATCCGGGCATTCCTCACGCACGCCTTTAATGCCGGCTTTAAGAAGCTGTGCCATACTTTGTGTCCGATCTACATAACCATCAGGCCAGAGCAGTCCCTTTGTAATCTCGTTTCCTACCTGAACCATTGCTGGTACAAGCTTCTGATTTTTTAATGTCTTGAGAGTATCTAACGTATGCAGATACACTGCTGTTTCCAGAGCTTGTCCACTTAACTCTTTCCAGGCCTTGGGTTTTACCTGCTTGGCTGGATCTGCCCAGAAATCACTATAATGAAAATCCAGCATAAAGTCCATGCCACATTCCACTGTTCTTCTTGCAATTTCGATGGTGGTCTGCAAGTCATTTCCTCCGCCTCCATAAGAATTGCCCTTTTCATCATATGGATCAGGCCATATCCTGATTCTCACCATATTGGTTCCACACTCATGCAGCAAATGGAACAAGTCTTCTTCCTTGCCATTTAAACGATAGGAGGCTCCATAATACTCTAATTCCTTCACCATGGAAATATCCATGCCCTTAATAAATTCCATGCTTACTCCTTCACCAGTGAAATATCATCAATCGTTCCCCAGCCACCTGGCGCTGTTGAAACACGAACCCCTACTGTAATCTCTCCGTCTGTTGGAGTAAGTCCAGAAAGTTCTGCTGTATACCAGTTGACATATCCGTTCAGTTCCCCTTCTGTTCTCAACTCTTCTCCATCAACAATTGCATAGAAATATACTGTTGCATTATCATCCCCGGCTGCCTCTCCCTGAATGTGTGCGGTCAGCTTATAGGAACCTTCCTCCAGTCCACTTACCTTCTGTTCTGCATAGAAGTCTACATTGTTGCTTCCCGAATAAAAATGCAGAGATTGTACACCATCGAAGCAATCTGTATCACGGTCATATATATTCAGTTCTTCCGTCACATTGTCGATATTGGTCACTGTCCATCCTGTGAAATCTGCTTCCTCAAAGCTGCCATTCACCAGATAGCTTCCATTTGCATCTGCGGTTGCCTTTACCGCAGCGGATTTTCCACAGCCTGTCAGTGCTGCTATCATTCCTACTGCCATAACTACTCCCAATAATTCCTTTTTCATAAAATCTCTCCCTTCGCATGATAAAACTTGAATTAATTATTTACTTATATTTTGGTAAATTATTTACTTGTTCAAAATGTACCACCAATAAAGGGTAATGTCAAGACATATCATGTCAATTTTCACTATATTGCCAAATATGGTTATCTCATTTTGTATATAATATCCAATTGGGGCAAAAAAAGAGATGCCATAATGACATCTCTACTTTTACTAACAACTTTTACGAAAAACAGGTATCCCATTTACAAAAACCAGCTTCGTCACCCTGCCTCCAGATAAAACACGAGTCCTTAACAAATCCAGCGCAGTCTCACAAATACAGGGGATATCAATATGGATCGTTGTTAGTGGCGGTGACAGATATTTCGCTATATTCACATCATTGATACTAAATAATGCTATCTGTTCCGGCACTTGAATACCACCTTCATTCAACGCCTGCAATACCCCGACTGCCAGTGTATCACTTGCTATGCAAAGTGCCGTGGGTAAAGATTCCTTTTTCAGCAACTCCTTTCCCATCCTGTATCCATCATCCACTGTAAATTTATCCGAAATTAATATATATTCCTCATTCAGACATTTATAATATGCCGTACTCTGCCTGAAAGACCATTCCCTGACATCCATAGAAGGCATACCTGTATCAATGTTACGGTCACTGCCCCCGATAAACCCAATCTTCTTGTGTCCTTTCTCTACAAAATAATCAACCATTTGCGTTACAAAGGAATCCATGTTTGGTTTCACGGCATCAAAGAGCTTTTCATCCGGCGAAGTACCGATAAATACGCCTTTTTTACATATTTTGTACAGCTTATTGATTTCTTTTCTGGTAAGCCAGCCCACTGCGATAAAAGCAGTCAGGTCTTTTGGAATGGCATCCATTCCATCCTTTCTATCATATATACTTAGCTGGATGTTCATTTTCTTCGCCTGTTTTACGATTTCTTCCCGGACTCCGTGATAAAAAACATCCTCCAGTTCATCCTCGTTATCCGTAAAATATAATAACGCTACATTCTCTATCTTCGGATAGATCACTCTCTTCTTATATCCGATCTTCTCTGCTGTCGCAAAAATAGCCTCTCTCGTCTCATCACTGACAGATATTCCCTCATCATAGTTCAATACTCTGGAAACCGCTGCACTCGATACACCAACTATTTTGGCAATTTCCTTTATCGTAGCCATACTAATCCCTCATTCCTGCCCGCGCTCTTTGTGTCTGGAAGCAATCTCCTATACACATCCATTTCGCAAAACACATAGTTATTAGTAATAATTTTACATAAATATTTTACCTTGTCAAATACTTACTACGATTATTGCAGAATTTCTCCAATATTCCCATCTATACATATCGACTGTCTCTGTATTTCTGCGGACGCTGCCGCCTGTCCATAGTTCAGGCAGATGTATGTTGCCTTGGGATTGGCTGCTGTCATTTGCCAGAATGGATACTTGATGATACCAGGGGTATTGTACCCTACCCCTAACTCCAGGTAGACGATACTAAGCTTCTCATGTCTCTGCCTGAAAAGATAATACCGCTCTGCTGCCTGATGCCATCCTTCATCCTCTACAAAGGTATCATCTGCCCGCAGATTCATCGTAAGCGGCTTGCCACAATGAGGGCAATGCGGAACCAGTTCAGATGGTATCGCCCGTTTAGGAGCAATCCCCTCTGCTATCGTCAATTCACCAGTGGTATCTATCTGATAGCCCTGCGTATAGAATATTCTCTTTTTATCAAAGCCTGCCTTCTGGAAACAGTGATCCACATTCGTAGTGCTGCCGTTGACAGTCCTGCCCCAGCTCCTATGACCACCGCATCTGCCTCGGCTATTTTTTCTTTCATCTGTGCTATTTTATCCATATAATCAACTTGCCTTTCTATAACCAGCAAATTTATTTTTCACATTATTACTTTGATTCTTCCCATTCCTTCGTAAGTCTCCTGCCCTGTTGCACCTTTAGAATATCAACTTCCCGCAGGCAAAAAAAGTACGCACTTTTTTATTACATAGTCTACTGTTCAGCTCATCGGGAGTAAATGGAAACTGCTCATTATGCGTAATCTGCTTCAAAGACCGTGGAGATTTAATGAATTAAAAAAAGATCTGGACGGCATCAGCCAGAAGGTACTGACTGACAGTCTCAGATCTATGGAAGAGGATGGCATCATTACCAGAACTGTCTATCCGGAAGTGCCGCCCCGTGTAGAATATGCACTTAGTGATGTGGGTGAGTCCATGCGTCCCATCCTTACTGCAATGCAGGAATGGGGCACAAATTACCAAAAGTCGTAAGAAATTACTTCTCAAATTCCTTGGCAACGTCCTGTAACAGCTCTCTGATCTGCAAGTGCTGTGGACAGACTTCATAGCATTTTCTGCTTTCTACGGCAGAGTCTTCATAATCCACATAGTTGAACTGAATCTGTATAATTTCGATCTGCGGATATTCTTTTAGGATTTCTTCCAGAACCTCTGCCTTGTCATGGATAGAGATATATTCGTTTGGAGAAAAAGAGAACGCCGTCTCAGAAAGAATTATTTCGATGGTTTGAGTCCGTCCACTGCCTGAAGTCCAATTGCCATCCTCCACTGGTTAATTCAATTATAGGAGGGCATTTTCTGTGCCTTTAATCAAATATGAATTGTTCTAAAAATTGGGATTTATCACATGGTCTGCCAAACAGATAACCCTGTAAATAATCAACATCTATTTCTTTCAGTTTTTGATGCCACTCTTCTTTTTCTACACCTTCTACACAAATCCTGATATCTATGCTATGTACCAGCTCAACAAGGCAAATCTGCATCCATAATGTAGTTACCTTTCTAAAACCATTATCCCTATATACACCGTGTTACAAGTCACCGTAGCTCTTCATTACTTTTTAAATTCAGCAATTTTAAATCTACGAATCATTTCACGCAGATTTTCTGCTTCGCTGCTCATTTCCTCGCTGGAAGCCGCACATTCTTCTGCTGTTGCAGAATTCGTCTGTACAACATCATTAATCTGCTCGATTCCTTCATTAATCTGCTGGATTTCTGATGTCTGTGTCTCTAATGTTTCTGCAATATTGGTAACTTCTTCTGTAATCATTTTAGAGCTGTCAGCAACCGCTTCCAATTGTGTTGCAGTCTGTCCTGCGATCACCATACCTTTTTCTACGGCTCTTACAGAGGATTCAATCAATGCAGATGATTCCTTTGCAGCCTGTGCACTCTGATCTGCCAGTACATTTACCTGATTAGCTACAACTGCAAATCCTCTTCCTGCCTCTCCTGCCCTTGCAGCTTCAATAGACGCATTCAATGCAAGCAGATTGGTCTGTGATGCTATTTCGTTGATCGTAGCGATGATCTTGTCAATCTCCTTTGATGCGTCGCTTATTTCATTCATGGAATCAACCATTTCATGCATTTTTCCATTACTTTCCAAAATCGCATTTCCAAGCTTGTCTACTCTTGCACTGATTTCCTTTGCAGACTGTGAATTTCTCTCTACCTGTTCAGAAACACCTGCAACTGTTGCTGTCAGCTCTTCTACCACTGCTGCCTGGTTTGTGGCTCCGTCTGCAAGATCATTGGAGCTTGATGCCACCTGCTCAGCCGCACTTGAAACTTCATTAGAAACATTCTGGATTCCTTTGATCGTATCTGCTATACTTTTCTCAAACATCATAAAGGAATCTAAGATGCCTACAAAATCTCCCTTCCACTCTACCTCAGGCTGAACATCAAAATTGCCTTCTGCAAACAGCTTCATTGCACGTCCGATATCATCTACATAGCTTCCCAGAATACGGATTGATTTACGCATACTGTGTGCCAGTCTTCCAATCTCATCCTCGGAACGATACTCCAATGTACTGTGCAAATTACCCTCCGTCAATTCCTTCGCAACATCTTCAACTGCACGCAGCGGCTCCAGGATTGTTTCAAGTACTTTTTTACTTGTTCTCTCCGTCAGCATCCAAGCTAAGGCTAAACACACAATAATACAGACAAATCCTGCGAAAGTAAAAATATAAGTAGTTCTGGCAGCCTGTGCTTTCACCTCATCTGTTATACCATCCAGTTTGATTGCAAGCTGCACCAGGTTATTTAATGCGGGTACACAATCATCAAAGATTTCATTTACCGCCTGTTCCTTATTACCATTTTGAACCTCTTCCATGATAGAATAACCGACATTTCCCCATTCAGAAAGAGCTGCTGCATATTCTTCATAGCTTGAATCAGGAACAATTCCGGTATCCTTTAACGCTTTCAGTGAAGTGTCTACTTCTGCAAGCAGTCTTTTTACTGTCTGCTCATAGCTGTCATATGTGGAGGCATCGTCATTTAATGCCATTTCCCTGATATTCCTTGCCGCTGCATTAACATTAATCCTGCATATTTTTACTGATTGATCTGCTACAGTGACATTATTTATATAATTCAGCATATTAGCAAATAACACACCTATGACCACTATAGAAAGCAGGCCAGAAATCAACATCATGAGAATGACTTTTCTGTAGCCATAGTTTATCCTTTCCTGCAGACGCATATTTTCCAATTTTGTTTTCTTTATATTTTTTTGTGACAACATAGATTGTTATTTCCTTTCCTTTATTTTTCATTATCTTATATATCAGAATACTATTTTAAAGTCAAGAAATATCAGTTAATATTTTAAAATTCTTTCTATTTACATATTTTTAGTACCCCCCCCCGGAAAAATTGGCAATTTTTGCTATATTTTTCTGTTTTAAACTGTTTTTATTGTCTAATTTTATTTACATGCCGCATATTCTCTCAGCTTCTGTTTTGCCTCTTCGCTAAGGTGTCTTGGCACCTGTATCTGTACGGTTGCATACTGGTCACCATACTGAGAAGAATTCTTCATGGATACCACGCCTTTACCCTTTAATCTGATTTTGCAGCCTGACTGTGTACCCTCCTTAATCTTACATTTCACATTGCCATATAAAGTCGGTATCGTAGCTTCACCGCCAAGGGCTGCTATTTCGTATGGGATATTGACCGTGGTATAGATATCCATGCCTTTTCGTTCATATCCTATCTTCTCTTCCACTGTGACTTTAATCAGAAGATCGCTGGCTGAGGTACGTCCCTTACCCTTGAGCCGCACAGTCTGACCGCTGGCAATACCTGCCGGAATGTGTACCTTGAGCTTCTTGGGCGCAGCAGAAGAATGAGGATCTTGCAGAGATATCAGCTTATCACAGCCAAATACAGCATCATCGAAGGAAATCGTCATTTCCGTTTCAATGTTATTGTTCATGCTGCTGCCCGTAAAGCCCCCATCAAAACCATTATCAAACCCACTATTATAGAAGGAAGTCCTGCTGCTTCTATGGCTGTGGTCTGAGCCAAAGTCGCCTCCCATATGCCCCATGCCACCCATGTGACCAAATAACTCCTCCATAATGTCATCCATGTTGCCGCCTTCAAAGTGGAATTCCTGATAGCCCTGATTCGGGTCTCCATTGGTATAATAACGATACGAGGTGCCTCCTCCAAAAGGATTGCCTCCATCGAAATCGCCGCTGCCAAACTGGTCGTATTCTTTTCTCTTTTCTTTATCACTTAATACCGCGTAAGCCTCAGATATCTCCTTGAATTTCTTCTCTGCCTCTGCATTTCCTGCATTGGTATCGGGATGATATTTCTTAGCAAGCTTTCTATATGCTTTCTTGATTGTCTCATCGTCAGCATTTTTATCTACACCTAACACTTCATAATAATCTTTTGCCTTTGTCATAACATACACCTCCATCAATCAGAGTTGACCTATCTGCATAAAAGACGCTCCAGAATTCTCTGCCGCGTCTTTTTATCCTTGCTTCCTTTTGTTCTATATGTACTATAACATGCATGCATTTATATGTCAACAAAAGACTATTAACTTTTTATGAAATCTTGAAGTAATCAATTCCCGCTACCAGCTTGTCCGCAATTTCACGAAGCTGTGCCGCACCCTGATAGAGCTGTTCAAAGGTATCCACAACTTCCTGTGTCTCATCATAGGTCTTTCGGGTACTGTTCACATTATCCTCTGCAATTTCGGACAGCTCGTCTACCGCCTGTACAACTTCATTTCTGGAGCTTTCCAATCTCTTGGTACTGCCTTTTATCTGTTCAATACTATGCATGGATCTTCCTATTTCTCCCAGTACCTCTGATACAATGCTTTGTGTATCCTGCATGCTCTCACTCTGGCTGGTCATGATTTCTTTCATCTGCTGCATAATTTCTACGGATTTGGAAGAATCATCTATCAAGGTCCTGGTTATCTCCTCAATCTCTGCACTGGACTGGTTGGACTGCTCTGCCAGTTTCTTGATCTGATCGGCTACTACAGCGAAGCCTCTGCCGCTTTCGCCCGCTCTTGCTGCTTCAATGGAAGCATTCAGGCTCAACAGATTCGTTTCTTCTGCAATAGAAGCGATAAAAGTAGTAGCTTCATAAATTCTCTGTACCGAATCGTTTGTGCGGTTCGTCTGTTCCTGTACTTCACTGATAATACGCTCTACATCCTCATTAATCTCCTGCAGACGTATCAATGTATCAGATGCCTTCGTACTGGATTCCTGCATGGATACCGCATTATGATCAAGCGATTCCACCTCTGACACAGTTTCTGTGATTTTTTCTCCCATAATCTTCATATGGTCAGAAGTATTCTGGGAGTTCTGCGCCTGTTCTGTGGAATTTTCTACAATCTGGTTTACAGCTTCACGTACTCCGCTCATGGTTCCATTGGTCTTATCTGCCGCCGTTCCCAGCATTTCAGAGGCCTCCAGAAGACTTTTTGCATTGGTTGAAATACCCTGGATAATATTCTTCAGCGTATCACGCAGCGTAATTGTTACCTTGGAAAGTTCTCCGATCTCATCCTTACGTTTGAGCAGCTTATCATCAACCCATACATTCAGATCCCCGTCTGCCACTTTGCTGACAACACCAATACTGACTCTGATATTTTTCGTCATGGACGTGGACAACTTCGCAGCTACAACAATACAGATCAGCATGACAATACATACAGCCAAAATAATGGAGCCAAGAATCTTGTTTACAACCGCATCTTTGAGCTTTTTATCCGTTCCAACGAAGACCATTCCAATGATCTGATCCGTTGTTCCATTTTGATATACGGGCATATAATAGCCGTAATTAAGTTCACCTTCCAGTGAAACTGCCTTGCTGAAATATTCTTCACCGCCATTGAGCACCTTCTCTACAATCCGTTCTCCAGCTGGTGAATTCAGGATACGCTCACCGTTGTCATCCAGCGCCGAAGTCATGATTCTTCTGTCTCCGTAGAAAAAGGTAACATCCATTCCACTGTTTTCCTTAATCCTGTCAACCAGACTCTCCGACTTGGAAATATTATAGCTTCCCTTCCATATATCACCATTGCTTGACTCTATGTAGTCACCCGTATTTTGGTCATATGCTGCCAAAGTCGCTGCTGCCGTGCCTTTTAAAGCCTCCTGTACTTCATCTATCATGGAGTCCTTGACCATAGTCAGCATCAGGACTATCGTAATCAGTCCAAGTACCAATACCGGTCCTATCGTCAGACTTAATATTTTCTTCTTCATGCTCCTGCCCCCCTTTAATCAACAACACTGACTGTCTTGAAATACCAGTTGATACCACCTGTGATCGTTGCATCATCCAGTGTCTTTCCTTCTTCCCCAACGGTATCTCCTGTATTCGTTTCTATGACTCCGTCAAAAACACCATTTGCACCGGAAAGGATATCAGCTCTGGCTTCTTCTACTTTTTCAGCTGTTCCTTCTGCACAGAAATCTGCAAGGGAAGTAATATTGACCAGATTCTCACTCATACCACCATAATAATTACTTCCATCCCATGTTCCCTCGATGACACTCTGCACTGCTGCTGTATAATAAGCACTCCAATTCCAGATAACACTACATAAGCAGGCATTAGGTGCATCCTTACTCATATCTGAATTGTAACCGATACTGTATACACCCCTCTCCTGCGCCAGGGACTGAGGGTATACCGTATCACAATGCTGGGCAATCACATCACAGTCCATATCCAGAAGTGTCTGGGCTGCTGCCTTTTCCCCCTCAGGGTCATACCAGCTGTTCGTAACCTTCACATATACCTTCGCATCAGGATTCACCGAATAGATTCCCAGTGCAAAGGCATCAATGCCGCCTGTTACCTCTGAATTGGAAGAATCCATGGCTGCCACATAGCCAATCTTATCTGTCTTCGTATTCATCCCGGCTACAATACCGCTCAAATATCTTGCCTGATAGATCCGTCCGAAATAATTGTTAAAATTCTTACCATTGCTCATATAGCCGGTTCCGTGGGAGAAATAGACATTCGGGTACTGCTCTGCCATATCCGCTGTCGCCTGCATGTAACCCCAGCTTGTTGTAAAGATGATGTTGCAGCCTTCATCAATACATTCCTGAATTGCCCGTTTGGTAGCTGCTTCATCTGAATCATCCACATTGTTCTTACGGATAATCTGCTCATTGGAAAGTCCAAGATTCTGCTGCATACCCTGAATGCCCAGATCATGCGTATAGGTGTAGCCACTTCCATCAGCAGGATCAGACAAATGCAGCACTCCTACCTTGATCTGGTCTTTCGGTATTCCTGTTGATGCAGTTGATTCTTCTGTCTGTGAATCTGTCTGCGCTTCTCCGCTATCACTTTGCTTCGCATAACTACCCTGATTCGTAGCGTAGTCATCCACCTCTGCCGTTACCCCGCATCCGGTAAACAGCATACATCCCATTACAATTGCGGCTATTCTCCGCCATGTCTCTCTCATTCTCTTTGTCATCCTTTCTGTTTTTATTGTTATCTTTGTCTATTGTCTGACATTTAAACATAAGTTTATTATAATACATACACAATAATTTGAAAACAAAAAAATGCCCCGACCAAAGCCGGGGCAAGATGTATTAGCAACCGAAGTTAAAGAAATTGCAAATTGCGTTAAATAACTCGGAGCAGCTATTAAAATTAAAACACATAGTTTCGTCCTCCTTATTCTTTTTATATGTGTTAGCTAAGCACAAAGATATCGTAACATTTATGTAACAATTATGCAACAGGTAGATAATGGAAGCAAAAACGCACAAAAATTTGTGGAATATTTTGTAAACTTTTACTTACATTTCGCTAAAAGATATGTTATTATAATCAGGCACGGCTTTTAAGGATTGTGCAGACAACAGATATGTGGTATTAAATTGGAAACGACACATTGCTTATGTAATGATAACGAACAACACTATGCGGTCATTCACGTATGTGTTGTTTTTAATTTACAATTTGCAAAGTAAAGGAGTTTTTATTATGCCACAGACAAAATTTCAGGATGTAGTTTACACAATTATCATGGTATGTATCATGGTGTATGCAATGGTATGTTACAATGTTGCAATTGACATGGGAGGGCTTTCCAATGAAGTATTCCTCATTGCACTGCATGAGCTGCCTATTATGGGAGCAATCGGATTTGTTCTCGAATTCTTCATCATAGGTAATCTCGCCAAGAAACTGGCATTTCGTTTCATTGACCCGGCAAAAGACAGACCAATTGTTATGATTCTGTCTATCTCTGCCATGATCGTATGCCTCATGTGCCCTGTCATGAGCTTCATCGCAAGCGTTCTCTTCAATTACAATGGCGCTTCCAACATCATTGCCAACTGGTTGAAGATTACTGTTGTGAATTTCCCAATGGCAATGTGCTTCCAGATATTCTATGCTGGTCCTTTTGTCAGACTGATTTTTAGAAATATTTTCAAAAAGCAGTTAGCCCAGAACCCAGTAGCTGAATAAATTTTAAAATCCACCGTAACCTCACATTGTAGATCACGGTGGATTTTTTATCTCATATATAGTCCTGCAAGCTTCATATCTGCATCATAAGTTAAAGTATAAACAACATTCACATTCTCATAGCTGACCGTAACTTGTGCAATTGCATAATGCTCGTCATTCTGGATTACCTCTGTTGCATATGTGGTGCCAAACGACTGTCTCTCGCCCCAGTCTGATGTAACCTGTGCCCTCGCCTGGTCTATGGTTGCCTGGTTCAGAACAGACTGCATCTGCTGTGTTGCATCCTCCTGAAGCTTCGCATACTCTTCATCATCCAGTAAGATAATTGCTCGCTCTACAGCTTCTGTCACCGTCTGCTTGTCAAAATATGTACTGTCCTCAATCGCCACACTCTTAGGCAGCGCTCTGTATATCCCTATCGCAATCAACGCTAGAAACACAACTACCACAGCAACGATTGTTAAAATCTTTTTGAGCGTATACTTTTTCTTCTCTGCTGCTGAGATATTTTCATTGAAGCTATCCGCAATTTCCCTGATATCGCCCATCTGGGACATAATCTGCTCCAGTGATTCTCCCTGCTGCATACGAAGCTCAATATCCATCTGTAATTGTTTCCTGATCTCTTTTCTCCTCGCAGAACTGCATTTGATTTTTCTTACGATTTTGTTTACATAATTATTTACATTCATGTTCTACCCCTCCATTTTGTGATGTATCCTGCAATGCTTCATTTGGAACATTCCGATAGTACCTGTGATATTCCACTGACAATTGACTGCCAGGTCTGTTCAATAGATTTCAATTCACTGCGTCCGGTCTGTGTGATTTCATAATATTTTCGTGGAACCTGTTTCCCGACAACCTCACTCCATCTGCTCACTACCAGTCCATCATCCTCCAACCGGTATAAAATCGGATACAATGTCCCATCCTTTAGTGAAAAGACATCCCCACTCTTATCCTTCAGTTCCTGAATAATCTGATAGCCATATCTCGGTTCAGACTCCAGCAGCTTCAGAACAAGCATATCCAATACACCTTTTTTCATCTGTCTTTCATATTTGTCATTCATAAAGCACCTCACATACTTTGTATAACTAAGTATATAGTAAAATTAAATATGTGATTTGTCAATATATTGCAACAATTTAGAGACAGATAAATTGGAACAGATGGCAGAACAAAAACATATGCACAAAATGAAGCTTTAAAATAATAATTTTACAAAAGTAGTTTGAAACTTTTATATAATTTTCTATTATTCTGATTATTAGAAATAGTAATGTTTATTTTCAGCTTTTATGATATAATGAATGTTAGTGAGAATGAGTATACAAATCCCATCTCTTGGAATACTCATAGTTAGGTAAGTTTAATTAAGATGAGTACCTGCTCTATAAAAGGACAGGCTACAGAAAGGCGTGGTAACAAATATGGATAAAAAGGCACTATACAACTTAACTTATGGCGTTTTTATGCTTTCTACCAAAGTAAATGACAAAGAAAACGGATGTATCATCAATACCTGTATGCAGGTCGCTAACGATCCTGTCAGGATTGCGATATCTGTTCTGAATGTCAACTATACCTGTGAACTGCTCAAGCAAAGCGGTGTCTTTGCACTAAGTCTGCTCGATCAGGAATGTTCCTTTGAAACGATCAAGCACTTCGGTTTCCAATCCGGCAGAAATGTAGACAAGTTCGATGGAATCCCTGCCCCAAGGGACTGCAATGACGTTCCTTACATGGGATGGCATTCCTGTGCTGTCATCAGTGGAAAAGTCGTAGAGCAACATGATCTGGGAACACATACTCTGTTCATTGCAGAAGTTGTGGATGCGAAGCTGCTGAATGCAAATGCACCACTTACCTATGCTGATTACCAGAACCATGTAAAACCCCAGCCTGAAGCTGTCAAAAAGGACAAGAAGATCATCGGCTGGCGCTGCAAGATCTGCAACTATGTATATGAAGGCAGCGAATTGCCCAAAGACTTCATCTGCCCCTTATGTGGACATGGTGTAGATGACTTTGAACCGATTTACGAGTAGACAATAAATTTGTAAAGGAGAATACAATTATGGCAAACAAGTATGCAGGAACACAAACAGAGAAAAATTTAAGAGAAGCTTTCTCAGGCGAATCACAGGCTAGAAATAAGTACACCTATTTTGCTTCCAAAGCTAAGAAGGATGGCTTTGAACAGATCGCAGCCTTATTCTTAAAAACAGCAGACAATGAAAAAGAACATGCGAAGATGTGGTTCAAGGAACTGAACGGTATCGGCTCTACTGCTGAAAACCTGGCATCTGCTGCCGATGGTGAAAACTACGAATGGACAGATATGTATGAGGAATTTGCCAAGACAGCCGAGGAAGAAGGCTTCCCTGAACTGGCTGCGAAATTCCGTATGGTAGGCGCTATCGAGAAGAAACACGAAGAACGCTACCGCGCTCTGCTCCATAATGTTGAAATGCAGGAAGTATTCGCCAAGAGTGAAGTGAAGGTATGGGAATGCCGCAACTGCGGTCATATCGTAGTCGGTGAAAAAGCTCCCGAAGTCTGTCCTGTCTGTGCGCATCCACAGGCTTACTTTGAAGTACACGCTGAGAACTACTAAGCAATAATCAGGCTACAAAGGGGAGTGTCAACACTGAACACTCCCCTTTCATTTAACATCATTACAAATCACAGTAATTCCATGTTAATTGACTTTTCTGTAAATCCATATTTTTTATACATCTCATATGCCATGGTATTTCTCGCATTAACCTGTAACTCAATACCATCTAATTTTTTAGCTTCTTTTATTTCTTTTAGCTTATCAAAAAATAAATGCCCTATGCCTTTTCCTCTATATTCTCTGTCAACCACCATTGAATCTACGAAAACAACATCTCTGGTAACATGTACAGGCGACTCGATATGACGATAAGTTATTTCCATGACGCCTTTAACTCCAGCTTCTGTCTGTGCTACATAAATTGCATTATTCTGCATTTCCTCCTCAAATATGCTTTGATTGAAAAAGCTTCTGTTAAATTTATATATATCCGGGCGCCACTGCTCATGCAACTCCTGTACCTGATTCAAAAGCTTCACTATAGGTTCATAATCTTCCGGTCTTGCTTCTCTAATTATCTCAGTCATATTTCATCCTCCTGTATATAAATTAATCTGGTGAATATCACATTTTACAATACACCTCTATTGCATCTGCTGTGAACCTGGCTGTTCCTTCTCCACCCATTTTATCAATGTTCTGAGTGAACTCACCACCACTTGCATACATCTGTCCCAGACCGCTCAATATCTCATCGGAACACTGATAAAAATGCTCCGAAATGAAATCCTGTAATTTTTCTACCTCACACTGTACTTTTTCACTAGCTGGGGCTTCTGTTCTCATCTTGCCAAACTCAGTGAAAATCAGCATAAAGCTTTTCATCACATCCTGTTGATCCTGATTAGTCCAGTCTTTTGTCTTTTCCTCATATTCCCTGTACTCAGGTGTTTGTCCCCACTGTTCTTTGGCTCGCTTTGCATACTCATCAATCTTTTTTGTATCAAATACTGTAAAATCCATATTTTTCACTCCTGTAGTCTTAATTTTTCGAGCGAAATCAATCAGATTTTCCAAATGCTCCTTTTTCATTGTAAGCAATTCTATCTGTTGTTCCATTGCCTTGTCTCTGTCAAAATCAGGCGCATTGATCATTGATTTAATTTCTTTTAAAGAAAACTCCAATTCCTTAAACAGTAAAATCTGCTGCAGCCGTTCCAGCGCTGTATCGTCATACAACCTATACCCGGCTTCCGTATGCCCGTTTGGTTTTAAAAGTCCAATCGTATCATAATATTGCAGAGTGCGTATACTCACCCCAGTCAATTTACTTACATCATTTACTGTCATCACTGGCTTTTCCTCCTCTCGATAAGCATACTCTAAGCTATTACGCAACGTCAGAGTCAAGAGTTTTTTGTAAATTCACTTAATTTATATGATCTTATTCTTTCATTAACCAATATGGGAACAACAAATCCATTTTCCATTATTTTTTCACTATTTTTTCACTATTTTTCATTATCTGTAACTATTAAAGTACTATTACTGCGGCGTCAAGCCCCTCTACTTTTCCATCAAATACGTTCTCTCTGAGTAAATTATATTTCTGCGCATACTCATTGAATTCTTTCGCATTACTACTGCAATTAAAAATCAAAGCAATTGTCTCTTCACCATTTTTTCTAATAAAAACAATTGTCTCTTCCTCATCCTTTACGATTGTCTCAATCAATTCGCCATCCACGATACACGTATGTTCTTTTCGGACATGCAGCAATTGTTTATACCATTCAAACATCTCCTGATCCTGATATTCTTCATCCCAGTACATGCCTCGTCTGCAATCCGGGTCATTTGCCCCCGGCATCGCATACTCATCACCATAATAAATCATGGGCATTCCCGGCAATAATAATTGAAAAGCTGCTGCCAAATGCTGTTTCTTCTTATTATTGTTACATAAATGTAAAAATCTTGCCGTATCATGGCTGTCAATCAGATTCCACATAAGAGGATAGCATTTTTTGTTCAGCCGCCCCTTTAGATATCCAAGGTTCTGTACAAAACGGCTGACATTGATCTTCTCCTCTGCAAGCAGGTCTATCATATTCAGATAAAATGGATAATTCATGACCGTATCCCATTCGTCTCCCTCCAGGAAATCTCCTGCATAATGCCAGATTTCTCCAATTATCAGCATATTCTTCTTTACTGCCTTAACCGCCTCTCTAAAACGCTTCCAGAAAAAATGGCTGATTTCATCTCCTACATCCAGTCTCCAGCCATCAATATCACATTCCTTGATCCAATAGCATGCAACATCTGTAATGAATTTTTCAACCTCAGGATTCCTCAGATTTAACTTTGGCATTCCTCCATGGTAAGCGAAGCATTTGAAGTTTGGAATCTCTCCTGATCCACCTTCAAGGGGAAATCCCTCAATAAAATACCAGTCCAGATATTTGGATTTCTCTCCCTTTTCCAAGATATCCTCAAATGCAAAAAATTCTCTTCCTGTATGGTTAAATACCGCATCCATGACTACTTTCATTCCACGCTCATGGGCTTTTTGCACCAGCTCCTTGAGATCCTCCAGCGTTCCGAATGAAGGATCAACCTGATAATAATCAATGGTATCGTATTTATGGCATGAATTGGATTTAAAGACAGGTGTCATATACAAAACATCGATGCCAAGCTTTTGGATATGGCCCATATGCTCAATAATACCTCTGAGATCACCATGCAGATCATCCATAGGAGTAATCGGTGCTTTATACCACAGTTCCCTGTCTACCGGCTGTGATGCAGCGAAACGGGACGGAAAAATCTGATACACAGCCTTATTTGCTGCCCACTGTGGAACCTCAAACATTTCTTCCTCCCTAAGGTTCTGTGGACAGTCAAACATTCTGTCCCTGTTTGTAATACATTCCTTACTGAATTCATAATTGCCGTAATATACCCTTTCCCCCTGCATATCCTTAAATTCAAAAAAGTAGCGCAGACATATTAAATGCATCTGAAGCTGTGCTTCATAATAATCATGAAACCGGGATGTGGCAACCTTCTTCATCGTAATCGTCTTTCGTGTATCCTTGCGCTCCATTGGTATATACTTATCCTCACAATGGAGAATTACCTCCTCCATGTCATCCTTTTTTACCTGCACACGTATCACGAACAGATCCTTATCAATCGCATAGCAGAATCTTTTATCCATATCATGAAAAATAGCTGAATATTCCATAAATTACTCCTTTACACATTTCATTTTCTTGTATTTTATCTTACTTTTTTAAACAAATCTAACACTATATCCATGATTTTTTTAACTTTTTCTATATTTTAATGGAGACACTCCATACGTTTTTTTGAAGCTCCTTATAAAATAACTTATGTTTTGATAACCGCTCTGCATTGCTACCTCTGTAACGGAAATATCGGTTTCCTGTAACATCTGTTTTGCATGCTCCAGCCGTAAATATGTCACATATTGTGAAAGAGTAATGTGAAAATGCTCCTTAAAATACCGGGATATATATTTTTCTGAAAGATGAAACTGCTCCCCGAATTCCCTTAACAGTATCTTCCCCATATAATTCTGCTGTATATACGAAACCATTTCTTTTTCTACAGTATTTCTGCCGGTGGTATCATTTTCTACGATAAATCCCTTCTTCCATAGTTCATGGATAAATTGTAAAAGGATTATTTTTTTCCTGATCTGACTTGTTATTTTTGACTCACTCTTATCAATCTCCGCTGCATATACCCCAGCCAGCTGCTCGCACTGTTCTTTTACTGTATCCTTTATTTCCGGACTTATCATCAGATGACCGCTATTTAACGGTTCAATCAATTTATCGTCTAACATGTCATCGCTACGGAACGCTATATATTTTAACGGGAAAAGAAAGGTAAAATAATCCACAGTGCCAGTCTGTGAACCCATAAAATGAAGATTGCCCGGTGACACAACAAAAGCATCACCGGGTTTTCCAATATAATTCTCTCCTGATATATTTACAGTCAGAAAGCCACTTTTTATATATATAATTTCGAGTTCATCATGCCAATGTACCGGTATCTGAAAAGACTGCCCCCCATTCTGTATGTGATATGTACTGAATGGGTCATCCTTCGTACCATGTGGTTTATTTTCCTTTAATTCAAAGTACATAATTGCTCCTACAATGCTACAAGACTCTTACTTTTCCATTTTCCGCTCTTCCATCTGAGTACCATTCCGACAGCTCTCGCACACTCATCGCCTGCCATGGCAATATATGCCCCTACTGCCTGAAGTCCCATATGTATACCAAGAAAATACGTTCCGCCTACTGCAAACAGATACATAAATACTGCACCCATTATAACTGGGAAAACCGCATCCCCACTGGTTTTTAACGCCTGTCCATATACAAGGTTTGTCACCCTGCCAAATTCAAGGAATACATCTACTATCAACAACTTTACCACAAGATCTACCATTTGTATATCATCCGTAAATATATGGACTATAAAACGTCCTGAAATTGCAAATGTTACAGAGAAGCACGTTGCCGTTATAAGACCAAATATTGCAGCTTTTGCCGTACCCCTGTCACATTCTTCAAACTCCTTTGCCCCAATTCTCCAGCCAGTCATAATCGCATTTGCCTGTGCAAGTGCTGCTCCTATACAATACGAGAAATTAGCAATCTGCATAGTATACGACCGGGCTGTAACATTCATTCCATCCGTATCCATCTGATTCATAAAGCGTACTATAAATGTCATTGCTACATTATAAAGTGCTGTTTCTAATGCAGAAGGAAAACCTATCTTAACAATCTGTGCAAGTATCTTACGTGGCTGGATACGCTCAGGACTCTGCTTTGCTTTTATAAGTACAGCGCCCATAGCCGCTACAATAATAAGATTTACAACTTTTGAAATAACTGTAGCAACGGCTACCCCCATTACTCCCCATTTGAATACAAATAGAAATACCGAATTAAATATTATGTTCACAGCATTTCCAACAATAGTCCCTATCAAAGAATGCTTTGTATAACCAAACACTCTCAAATAACTGGAGAAAATAGGAATAAGCGCATTCAAAAAACATGCTCCGCCTACAATTTTAAGATATGTTTCAGCCGGCTCAAGCAAAGCCGGGGCTATACTTACTACTTTAAGTATTCTACCGGAACAAAACGCAAGAATGACAGACATCAGGATTCCTGTCGATGCATTAAATAACAGTCCTAGCTGTCTTGCCTGATATGCAATCCCAGGTCTTCCCGCTCCAATATTCTGTGACATGACTGCTACCATACCTGATGATATCACTCCGAACATGATGATAAAAACACCTATATATGTATTGGCTGTTCCAACCGCTCCCACAGCCTGATCTCCTACAGACGACAACATAAGTGTATCAACCATACCTGAAAGCATATAAAATAAAGTTTCCAGACATATCGGCACAGATAATTGCGTTAATGTTTTTCTTTCAACTGCCATGTTTTCCACCTCACATATAAAATTGCATACATTATTAATAATACGATATATTTCTTTGTATTTCTTGTATAATATCGCATAAAAATTGCACTATTTCTACTATTTTCATTACTGCATACATTTCCATATTTTTCCGCATAATAAAAACCCCTCCGCTTATTACAGCGAAGGGGTCTGTTTTTTATTATATCTCTGCAATATTTACTAATGTCAGTGGATTGTCGTTCTTGTTCTCCAAGCTGGTTGCCAGTGCCTTGGCTGTATCCATTGCTGTTAAACAGTTTACTCCAGTCTCTATGGAAGTTCTTCTGATGAGGAAGCCGTCTCTTGACTTGTCACGGCCCTGTGTCGGAGTGTCGATTACAAGGTCAATCTTATGTCCGAGGATCAGATCCATGACTGTCGGGGATTCCTGATTGATCTTGTTGACCTTTCTTGCCTTCACACCTGCATCATTCAATGCCTTGGCTGTGCTTCTGGTCGCATAGATCGTATATCCCAGCTTCTCGAAACGTCTGCCAATCTCGATAGCTTCTCCCTTATCTGCATCCTTTACAGTGATGATCATCTGCTTATGCTTAGGAAGATCAATACCAGCACCAAGGAATGCCTTGTACAGTGCTTCATTGAAGGTCTTGGCGATACCCAGACACTCACCTGTGGACTTCATTTCCGGTCCAAGGCTGATCTCAGCACCACGAATCTTCTCGAAGGAGAATACAGGCATCTTAATTGCAATATATTCTGCTTCCTTCTGTAAACCAGGCTCATATCCCAATTCCTTAATTGTCTTACCGATGATAACTTCTGTTGCCAGATCAACAATAGGAATACCTGTTACCTTGCTGATATATGGAACTGTTCTGGAAGAACGAGGGTTGACCTCGATTACATATACTTCTTCTCCTACAGCAATGAACTGAATATTGATCAGACCCTTAACATGAAGTGCCTTAGCCAGTCTTCTGGTGTACTCTGCAATTGTTTCCTTTACATGCTTGCTGACTGTATGAGCAGGATATACGGAGATAGAGTCACCTGAGTGGACACCGGTTCTCTCAATATGCTCCATGATACCAGGAATGAGAATATCTGTACCATCACATACAGCGTCTACTTCCAGTTCCTTACCCTGTAAGTACTTGTCTACCAGAATCGGGTGATCCTGTGCAATTCTGTTAATGATAGCCATGAATTCTTCAATCTCTTCATCACAGCTTGCGATCTGCATACCCTGCCCACCAAGTACATAGGAAGGTCTTACCAGAACAGGATATCCTAATCTGTTGGCAACTTCCTTTGCCTCTTCTGCTGTGAATACAGTACCACCTGCTGCACGGGGAATCTGTGTCTGCTCAAGGATCTCATCAAAGAGCTCTCTATCCTCTGCTGCATCAACGTCCTCTGCCTTGGTTCCAAGGATAGGTACGCCCATCTTCATCAGGCTTTCTGTTAATTTGATCGCTGTCTGTCCACCGAACTGTACAACAGCTCCATCCGGTTTCTCAATATTTACAACGTTCTCGACATCCTCCGGAGTCAATGGCTCGAAATACAGCTTGTCCGCGATATCGAAGTCAGTACTTACTGTCTCAGGGTTGTTGTTAATGATAATTGTCTCATAGCCTGCTTTGGCAAAAGCCCAGGTTGCATGAACAGAGCAGTAATCGAACTCGATACCCTGACCGATACGGATAGGACCTGAACCAAGTACCAGTACCTTCTTAGGAGGATTTGTCTCGATTGCTTCATTCTCTCCATCAAAGCAGGAATAATAGTAAGGAGTAGATGCTTCAAACTCTGCTGCGCAGGTATCAACCATCTTGAAGGATGCTGTAATACCATTGCTGTAACGCATTTCTTTGATCTCTCCCTCAGTTTTACCTGTTAATCTTGCAATTACATTATCCGGGAATTCAATTCTCTTTGCTTCTTTCAGAAGTTCTACCGTAAGAGGTCCCTTCTCCAAAGCGGATTCCATCTCTACGATAATTGCGATCTTATCAATGAACCAGCGGTCAATCTTCGTGATGTTAAAGATTGTATCGTAGTCAATTCCTTTACGAAGTGCTTCTGCAATCACATAAATTCTCTGATCGTCTACAATCTCCAGTCTCTTTAGCAGCTCCTGCTTGTCTAACGCGGAGAAATCATAGCTTCTCAGGCAGTCAACATGCTGTTCCAGAGAACGGATAGCCTTCATCAATGCACCTTCGAAGTTCGTACAGATACTCATAACCTCTCCGGTTGCCTTCATCTGGGTTGTCAGTGTTCTCTTCGCTGTGATGAACTTATCAAAAGGCAGACGAGGCATCTTAACTACGCAGTAGTCAAGAGTAGGCTCGAAGCTTGCATAAGTCTTACCTGTAATTGCATTCTTGATCTCATCCAGTGTGTAACCAAGTGCAATCTTGGCTGCAACCTTGGCAATCGGATAACCTGTTGCCTTGGAAGCCAGTGCTGAAGAACGGCTTACACGAGGGTTTACTTCGATAACACAATATTCAAAACTGGTTGGATGCAGTGCGAACTGTACGTTACATCCACCTGTGATATTTAACTCTGAAATAATATTCAGTGCAGAAGTTCTCAGCATCTGATATTCTTTATCACTCAATGTCTGGGAAGGCGCAACTACGATACTGTCACCGGTATGAACACCAACAGGGTCAATGTTCTCCATGTTACATACTGTGATACAGTTACCTGCACTGTCTCGCATTACTTCGTATTCGATTTCCTTCCAGCCTGCGATACAACGTTCTACCAGAACCTGTCCTACACGGGAAAGACGAAGACCATTCTCCAGAATCTCTTCCAGTTCTGTCTGGTTATGGGCGATACCACCGCCGCTTCCGCCCAGTGTATAAGCAGGACGAAGTACTACAGGATAACCGATGGTATTGGTAAATGCCACACCATCTTCCACGTTCTCAACAACCAGTGATGCCGCGCATGGCTCACCGATCTTCTCCATGGTGTCTTTGAATTCCTGACGGTCTTCCGCTTTCTTGATTGTAGCTGCGGTTGTACCAAGGAGCTTTACATTATGGCTCTTTAAGAAGCCACTCTCTTCCAGCTCCATACCAAGATTCAGTCCAGCCTGTCCACCAAGTGTCGGCAGAATGGAGTCTGGCTTTTCTTTCTCTATGATCTGTTCAAGAACTTTGGCTGTCAAAGGCTCAATATATACCTTATCAGCAATATCTCTATCTGTCATGATCGTAGCAGGGTTAGAATTGACCAGTACTACTTCGATTCCTTCTTCTTTCAGGGAACGGCATGCCTGTGTACCTGCATAGTCGAACTCTGCAGCCTGTCCGATTACAATAGGACCGGAACCAATTACCATTACTTTTTTCACATTAGGATTCTTAGGCATTATTCATTTACCTCCATCATATCTATAAATCTGTCAAACAAATATCCGGAATCCTGCGGTCCGCAGCATGCCTCCGGGTGGAACTGTACTGTAAAGATCTTCTTACCTGTATAGTTCAATCCTTCGTTTGTTCCATCGTTTACATTGATGAATGCAGGTGTTGCAACCTTCGGGTCAAGCTTGTCCATATCGACAACATAACCATGGTTCTGGGAAGAGATGTATACGCGCCCCGTTGCCAGGTCCTTAACAGGATGGTTACCGCCTCTGTGTCCGTATTTCATTTTATAAGTATCTGCTCCTGTTGCCAGCGCCATAAGCTGATGTCCCAGACAGATGGCAAAGATAGGAATATCTGTATCGTAGAGCTTGCGAATCTCAGCAATGATCTCTGTACATTCCTTAGGATCTCCAGGTCCATTGGAAAGCATGATACCGTCAGGCGCTGCGGCAATGATTTCCTCTGCTTTGGTCTGTGCAGGATATACTGTTACGTCACATCCTCTGGACTTTAAGGAATAAGCAATATTAGCCTTGGTTCCAAGATCCAGCAGGGCGACCTTCTTACCCTTACCGTTAAGCTCTTTTACAAGAGAGGGCTTCTTCTCGCGAACTCCCTGTGCAAAAGCTGCTGCATCGAACTTCGCACTTCCGGAAATTGCACCGTTCTCTGTCAGGCTCTGTGAACCCTTCACTTCATATACATGGTCACATGTAACCTTCTCAACTACCTTACCAGTGGTATAAGCTTTTAATCTTGGAAGAATCTCATCAAAATTATAGTTCTCATTCGTGGTAATCATGCCATTCATTGTGCCCTTTTCACGAAGAATCTTAGTCAAGGCTCTCGTATCAATGCCTGCGATACCAGGAACTCCGTTCTCCTCAAGGAACTGCTGGATGGAAATATCTGCCCTGAAATTGCTGTAATTTCTTGACAGTTCTCTGACAATGAATCCGTCCGGCCATGGCTTGCGTGACTCCATATCATCCTTGCAGATTCCATAGTTGCCGATCAGTGGATAAGTCATGCAGACTGCCTGCCCCGCATAGGAAGGATCTGTCAAGACCTCAAGATAACCTGCCATAGAAGTATTGAACACAATCTCACTAATTACTTCTTTGTCTGCACCTATATGAGTTCCCTCAAACACAGTGCCATCTTCCAATATTAAAAATGCCTTCATCTCTTTACCGCGCCTTTCTAATATAATAATAATGTACCTTTTGCATAATCGTCTAATTATATCACAAGAGCCCCCAGCATTCAAGGGATTCTGCACTGGTAAAAGGTACGAAAAAATGTATATTTTTGCACTTTTGATGGAATAAACATACAAAAAGAGTGAACTTGTCAGCCAAGTCCACTCTTTTCCTGTTTATCCAATCCCAATTGCAGTCCACGCATCTGATGGGATAAGTCCAATGTAAGTCTTCCCAGGATTCAACTTAATCTCCTGGCCTGTATAGTCATAATATTTCGTAATGGCAGTCTCACCATTCTTATACCAGGTAATAGGAATAACCTGTCCATCTGTAAAATAATATCCTGTTGCCGTAGTACTTGGCATATATCCAATTGCGTTATAAATCAGATATCCATGTGCATCCAGCTGTGAAAAAGAAGTCTCCTGCAGAATAACATTCTTAAATGTCAATGCCTGTCCATCCTCTCCATCTGTATGAAGGGAACCATACTCATAATAATCATAAGTCATTGTGTTGGCATTGTATTTTAACATGGATTTGTTATGGGGGAAAGCAGGCGTCAGATTGATCTGAGTCGCTGATGCCACACCTACTCCACCGTATGTTGTACTAAGCAATGTCTCCACAGGATTAAAGAGGAAATGAGACTCTCTTTCTCTTGTAGACAGATACAGCGGTGTATAATTCTTGGAATAGCCTGCTGCTGCGATACGGTTATTTACCTCACCGGTTGTAACATACTCTGTAAATTCCCTCTTCTTACCGTTAGGGATTCTTGCAAATCCGGCACTGAGGTTATCAGACCAAGGTTGTGCCAGCCACTCATTGATATAGTAAGGACCGCCATCATGTACGCAGATTGCATTATATTCACCTGCTAAAATAACATTAGTTGGTCTGATGCTGCGGATGCTTCCAATCGTAGGAACTGAATTATAATCCTTGTAAATGCACATCAGTCTGGTGATGCGGTCATTTGCAGTAGAGTTCATCATCTCATATACGATATCTGCTTCAGCTGTACCGAAATGCTTCAATGCAACCTTCTCATTATCTACCATGACTGCAATAGGTCTCTGATCCTTGAGACTTGCGCTGATAGGCAGACCGGTAAGCTCTGATGTATACACTTCGCCTGCTGCCTGCACCTGTATAGGCTCTGCCATTAAAGCTGCTGCCATTGCAACTGCTGACGCAATGCACAGGAATTTCTTTGCCAAATTCATAACTTTCATCTTCTGAATTCTCCTTTTCTCAAAATAGCACCATATAGTATACCCTTTTTTGCTGCATTAATCCATAGTATATATTCACATATTTTATTCCCTGTATTTGTGACAATAGAGAAAAGGAGACCTCCATTAATATAAAATCAGATATTCCTGATTCGTATCTGCCTGTATCGTCACTGTTCCTATCTCACTGACAGGCGACGCATTGAGCAGCTGATAAGCATTCTGTGCTTCCCTGCCAAAGACATAGGCAATGCTTTGTGCGTTAGCTGCTGATAAAGCCACATTGATTACTGCTTTATCAAGAACTGATGCCTTTTTATTCTTCTGTATATAAAAAGCATCAAAATCTGCTGAGAAGTTCTGTATACTGCGCAGCTTGACATTCAGATCCATCTCTCCCTCCCATGAAGCTATTGCTTCTGCATCTACAGTCACTGCAATATTCTCAATATAGAAATTGTAAGCTGCCTGAGTCTGCTTCATCTTCTCTACCTCAGACTCAGGAATGACAAGCTGTGTCTGTGCCACAGAAGCTACTGCGGTTGAATTATTCTGACTCTCACCACTGCTGCTCTCCTGTCCTGATGACTGTCCGGGTGCAGACGGCTGCTGGAGAGTAGACGGCTCAACCGGTACATCAGGCTCGGAAGGCTCTGTCGGAGTCTGCTCTGCTTTCTTTACCTCAGCAGCTGTCTTACCACTCTTCACAGCTGTTATGCCATCATAATAGATTGTGCCTTTTACCATATTGTCTGCATCTATAGCTGCGCTTCCTGCGATTGCATTCACCCATAGTCCTACAGAAGTAATATTGCTCTTGTCGTTCTCCAGTCCGCCTGCAGGATTGCCTGCAATATCTCTTGCCACGAACAGTGCAAAGGGAATCGTTACAAGAACAGGCTCTGTTCCGGCATTGCAGTAATCTTCATTCAGATTCATATAATATTCATATACATTGCCGCCTGCTGTTATCTGAATGACTGTCTTCTGCTGCTTTCCATCCGGCACTGTCCAGAACTGCAGGGCATCACAGTCTTCCCAGCTTACTTCCTTGGAGATCGTAGCTCCTGCCCATCCATCAGGGGTCTCTGCGTACTCGAACTTCATGACATATTCGCCTTCATAGCTGTAATCCCTGGATAAGCTGATCGTAATGCTGCTGCCTGTTGCCTTATTCGTAGCCCAGTTCTTGGTCAGCATCGTGTCCACACCATAGTAGTTCTCGAATCCGTCAATCTCATAAGGGTCCTGCTCAGGCTGCGGAATATTGAAGGTAGCGCGGATTGTATCAGCCACTGTATTATTGATATATAAGCTGATTGTACCAACTGCCTCTCCAAGCGCTGTCAGGGAATCCTGCTCAAGCTGTGCAGTCGCATAGCCATCTGCAATCTGTGCCTGCAGTGTGATCTCCCTGTCTTTTCCGGAAAGGACAAAGGTAACCTGATCATCAGCAGTCACACCACTTATTCTTGCAGACAGTAAGGTCGCATCCAGGATTCTGTTGCCGGCAACTGGAGCTACGATATATCCGCTCTGCGTTGCTGCCGGTTTTGCCTGGATGCTTACAGACTTCATCTGCTCCAGAGCATCCTTCTGATTTACGGCAAAGATGCTGTTGTTCTGGTTGAAGAATCTGATAAACGGATCCATCATTTCATGGCCATGCTTCGTACCATCTTCTTTTACAGATTTTACATAAGGGGTATAGAAGCCGTCCTTCTCGCCAAAATTAGCCCATACCAGATAATAGGATGCATTGCTGCCTTTTACTGCATCCAGAATCTCCTGATGCCAGTCCGGTCTTGCATTCTCTGACTTGAGCAATGCAGTCTGGTTATCTCCCTCTGCAACATCATGAGCGGTTCCTGTCTCTGTAACGGCTACCAGCTTGCCATGCGTCTGGGCAAAATCATCCACAATCTGCAGCTCCTTCGTAAAGTTAGTCACAAAAGAATCCCCCTGCTGTGGATTTCTGTGATACATATCAAATCCCACCATATCAACATATCCGTCTCCCGGATAACGTGAAGCATATTCTTCTACAGAAGCAGCTTCCGAGCCCGGTCCGTATACATACAGGAAATTATGTACGTTCTTCTCGTCTCTGAGATATTCTACTGTGTACTTGTAGACGCTCTTATAGGTCTGCTCATCACAGAAGGCTGCGCCCCACCAGAACCAGCTTCCTGTATTCTCATGGAATGGTCTGAACAGAACTGCGCCATCTACTTGATGTGCATAGTCAGCTACCATGTCCAGATAAGCACGGAAGGCTTCATTGTATGCTCCTCCTGGCAGAATCTGATTCATCACATCTCCTGTCAGAAGATTGGGTGTATAACCGCTGAAGTTATAGCCTGCATAACTGACACCTGTGTCATTTCCTGTTTCGGATACAGTACTGAAATTAGGCATATGCAGTGACAGCGTAGCAATTGCACCATTTCTGATATTATAATTCGTCAGAGCTGCTGCCGCGATTACATTCTTCTCGATCTGTGTAGAAGCCTGATTGATTCTGGCTGCTACTGTCTCATATACATCATCCAGCCCCTGCATTTCGCCAAGATAGCGGTCTGCAGAATATTCATTTCCTACAAGTGACAATCCATCCAGCCCGATAATACCGGTATAGGAGCCGACCACATCCATTGTATCTGAGCAGGATAAATCACTGCTTCCTGCCTTATGGCTTGTATTGTTCTGCTGTCCGAATATCACGCTGTCTGTTTTGCCTACAGCCTGCAGATAAGCGTATACCTGTCTGACACTTTCTGTTGCCTGACCGTCTGCAAGTGTGATATTCTTCTGGATCTCACTGCTTCCTGCGCCTGTCACAAGAGTATCTCCCTGTACGGAGAGCTTCATATCCTGTCCTGTTATCTCTTCTGTAGCATCCACATAGATATCCTCTTCCTGTTTAGTTTCTGACATAAGCGTCACATTATCAAGATATACCATTCCCTGATAATCTGTCTCACTGCCGATAAGACCTATTGTGAAGCCATTCTCAATATTCTTCGTATCATAGCTCATGGAAAAATGCACCACCTTAAGACCATCCGCATAGTCCTCTGCATTATCAAGATTGATAGAGGTATTGGTATCAATTCCGCTGTTTGCGAACAGCTTGACCTTGAAGCTGCCCTTTGTCATCAAAGCAGGATCATAGATAAAATCAAAAGTGATCTTATTGGCATCCTTTACCTCGAAATCATCGTCCCAATAGGAGGACTTGATCTCACTCCATGTAGATTTCACATCCTTGGAATAATCCACCTGCATGGCCAGTGCCTGATACTGCCCGCTCCAGTCCAGACTGTTCTGCCCCTGATTGTCCCATACACCGTCATAATACCAGCCATTGATATTCTCATCAAAGCTCCAGCTTGCAAGGACATTCTCCTGTACGGGCTTATCCGGTTTCTCCTGTGCTCCATTCTCAAGAGTCACATTGCCATAATAGACAGAGCCAGTATAGTTACACATCCAGCCTGCAAGCTTTACTGTGAATTCTGCCAGATAATCCTGTGTTATTTCATCACCAAAGGAAAATGACACATGTGCTTTTCTATATAATTTACCATCGATCTCTACTTCCCGTGTAAAATCACCGCTTCCAAGCTCAGGTATCACATCATTCTGTGTCCAGCTCCAGCCGCTGCCGAGTCTGGCGATTCCCTGAACCTTAATAAGTCCCTCATATTCTGCATTCTCTGCCGGAATATACAGATCAAAGGAAACCTTCGTGCCACTGTTGAGCGCCGTGTCTGTGGAAAGCCCCAGCTGATTCTCACCCTTGTCATCCCAGCTGCTTGTATCATCAAATGCAAGCTCCTGTCCATAAAATTGCTGCAACTGTGTCTCTTCTACGTCAGCTGCCATGGCTACAGGCTCTTCCTCTGTAAGCTCAGTCATTTCTTCCTCTGTGACTTCCTCTGTGACCTCTTCTGTGGCTTCCTGTGTTGTTTCCTCCTGTGAAGCCTCATCCTCGCCGGCTGCTTCTTCGGTTGTGGATTCTGTTGTTTCCTCTGTCTCCTTCTCTACAGTAGTCTCCTTCGTCTGTACCGTAGCTTCCTCTACTTCCTCATTCTCCTGCTCTTCTTCCTCTGCAGCAGCTGATTCTGTAAATGTCTCTTCTGTGTTCTCCCCTTCTACAACATTCTCCTGTGATACTTCTTCTGCATAGACTATGCCGCCTGCCATGTTGCAGGATGATATTGCCAGAATTCCAGCCATACCAATAGAAAGCATCTTTACAACCTGTTTTCTCTTCACGTTCCTACCTCCCTGTATATTCTGTCTGTTCATCCGTACTGCATTTTGCAGTACGCAGAATAAATTAATTTTAGCTGATTTAATTATTTTTAGCTTATTAATTTATTTCTTATTTAAGTTTACATGTAAATTATACAAATAGTTCATTTGAACGTCAATTGTGAAAAATAAAATATCCGTTTTGCACATTTTTTAACTCTTTTAATTTATCATTTGGCATTTTAATCCGTAATATTTACTAGTTTTTAACCTTTTAGTTAATTTTAAATGACATAAAAAAAGATCCTACTGTATCAAATACAATAGAATCTTTCATTTAAATTAGTCCAAATGTGAATACGGAATAAATGGTTCAGGAGCTCCATCATGTTCTCTGAGTGCCTTCTCCATCCAGATCATATCGACCCAGTGTCCTGATTTGAAGCCGGAATGATGGAAATGCGCTACCGTCTGGAATCCCATTCTCTCATGAAACTTCTCACTGTCTGGATATGGATATGCAATACATGCACAGAGATTATATACATTCTGTGCATATAGGATCTTCTCAAGCTCTGTATATAAAAGCCTGCCCACACCCTGTCTGTGTACTCCGTCCTTCACATATACTGACAATTCCACTGACCAGTCATATGCCTCTCTGGACTTGAATGCAGAAGCATAGGCGTATCCCAGCAGCTCACCGTCTTCATTCTGTGCCACCAGATAAGGATACCGTTGCAGTGTGTGTGCAATCCTGCCCGCAAACTCCTGCACAGATGGTGTCACATACTCAAAGGACACATCTGTATGCTCTACATAGGGTCTGTATATTTCCAATAACTCTGCCGCATCTTCAACGGATGCTTCTCTCACTGATACCATAACCTAATTCATGCTCCTTATCTGGGCGAACAGATCCAAGTCACTCTGTGTAAGCTTCATATTGGTGTTATATTCTCTGCCATCAGCGCTGGTGACTTTCACTTCAATAATGGTATCCACACCGATTCCATCCCTGCCTACTGCCTGACAAAAAGGCATGAACTTGGGATGATTTCTGTTAAAAGTATCCCATGCATTCTTAATCTTCATGACGCTTCCGAAATCTATCATTATTCTTCTCCACTCCGTTATGCTAAATATACAACATCTTCATCTTTCAGATTCGTATCTTCCATGGCGGCTTTTGCCTCGTCTTCCTGATAACGATTAATATAAAAGGAAAACTTCTTCTGGCTTTCAAATAAGCCCTTCTTCCTGTTACGTACTTTATCTACCTTGATCAGATAAGATACTCCGTGCTTCAGGAAAGTCTTCTCAATCGCATTTTTAATCTCTTCTTCATATGTTTCAACAAAAGCGATCTCTCTTCCATTATTCTTTTCCGCCATTATGTACATCCTTCTTTCCGGCAATGATTCAGGAACTATACCTGCCAGAATTACCTCTCATTAACCTTACTTTCAATATTATATCCAAACCATATGTATTTGACAAGATAATTTTATGTAACCATCCGAATTTCATCGCTGTTTCATCAAGAAGAAACCTCAGGCTTTGTTTTAATCCTGAGGTTTCCTGTCTGCTTATTTAAAGTACTTCACACCTGACTCAAAGATTTTAAGATCCTGTTCGCCGTAGATATTGATTGCTACGGATTCGCCGCGTCTCTCTACGTGTGCCATCTTGCCCAGGCATCTGCCATCCGGCGAGGTGATACCTTCGATTGCAGCATAAGAGCCGTTTACATTCCACTCTTCATCCATGGAGATATTGCCATTGAAGTCAGCATACTGTGTAGCAACCTGACCATTCGCAAATAATTTGTCAATCCACTCCTTAGGAGCTACGAAACGTCCTTCACCATGGGAAGCCGGTGTTACATAGGTCTTGCCAAGCTCTGCAAGCTGTAACCAAGGGGACTTATTGGATACGACCTTGGTATATACCATCTTGGAGATATGACGGTTAATCGTATTGAAGGTCAATGTAGGAGAATCCTCCTTCTGGCCTGTAATCTCACCATAAGGAACCAGACCTAATTTGATCAGTGCCTGGAATCCGTTACAGATACCAAGTGCCAGACCATCTCTCTCGTTCAACAGCTTCATGACAGCTTCCTTCATCTTCGCATTCTGGAATGCTGTCGCGAAGAACTTCGCACTACCATCCGGTTCATCACCTGCGGAGAATCCACCAGGGAACATGATGATCTGTGCCTGTCCGATAGCCTTCTCGAATTCATCTACAGATTCACGGATATCCTCTGCTGTCATATTGCGGAACACCTTGGTAATGACATTAGCACCCGCACGTTCAAATGCCTTGGCACTGTCATACTCGCAGTTTGTTCCTGGGAATACAGGGATAAATACGGTAGGCTTCGCTACTTTGTTCTTGCAGATATGGATATCAGATGTCTGATACAGTTTAGTTTCAATTGCATCTGTAGTCTTTACTGCCTTAGTAGGGAATACCTTCTCCAGCTTGCTCTTCCATGCATGGAGAGCGTCTTCCTCGCTGACTTTTACATCTTTATATACAAATCCGGCATTTTCAGGAAGAACGGTTGCTACAACACTATAAGCAATTCCACTTTCTTCCAGTGCTTTCATACCATCTGCGGATACTTCTGCAATCATATTGCCGATTTCATTTGCAAACAGTTCCTTAGCGGATAAAGCATCTGAAAATTCTACACCAAGCTTATTACCAAAGGACATCTTGGCTGCGCTTGCCACAATACCTGCACCATCCAGAGCATAAGCAGCTACGATAGCTCTCTTCTTGATCAATGCGGAGATACCGTCAAAAAGCTTCATGACTTTCTCATATACAGGAATATCGTACTGATCTTTCTCAATACGGAACACAACAAGCTTATCTCCTGCGTTCTTCAACTCTGGTGTAATGATGTCTTTTTCCTTCGCTACATCTACTGCAAAAGACACTAATGTAGGAGGTACATCAATATCATTGAAGGTTCCTGACATGGAATCCTTACCACCGATAGAAGGCAGACCGTATCCCATCTGTGCATCATATGCACCTAACAATGCTGCAAAAGGCTGACTCCAACGCTCAGGTTCTTCTGTCATACGTCTAAAGTATTCCTGGAAAGTGAAACGGATCTTGCTGTAATCACCGCCTGCTGCCACAATCTTAACCATAGATTCTGTTACTGCATAGATAGCTCCATGATATGGGCTCCATGAGGACAGATATGGATCAAAGCCATAGCTCATCATGGTAACAACATCTGTCTTGCCCTTTAATACAGGAAGCTTCGCTACCATAGTCTGTGTCTCTGTCAGCTGATACTTACCACCATAAGGCATGTATACACTGCCTGCTCCAATAGAGGCGTCGAACATTTCCACAAGACCCTTCTGGGAACATACATTCAAATCATTCAATTCTGCAAGGATTGCTGCTTTTACATCGTCTTTTGCAAGAGCTTCTTCTACAGCAGGAACTGCTACCTTGTTCAGGTAATTGTCTTCCTTAACAGGCATGTCTACGTATACGTTAGTCTCCTGATGAGCACCGTTGGTATCCAGGAAAGCACGGGATAAATTAACAACTTCCTTGCCTCTCCATTTCAGTACCAGTCTTGGCTCTTTGGTTACAACTGCTACTTCAACTGCCTCCAGGTTCTCTTCTGCAGCATAGCCAAGGAAGGTATCCACATCCTTAGGATCAACTACAACTGCCATTCTCTCCTGAGACTCGGAAATAGCCAGTTCTGTTCCGTCAAGACCTGCGTACTTCTTGGGAACCTTATCCATATCAACAACCAGACCATCAGCCAGCTCTCCGATTGCTACAGATACACCGCCTGCACCAAAGTCGTTACATTTCTTGATGATCTTGCTTACTTCTTCTCTTCTGAATAATCTCTGGATCTTACGTTCTGTAGGCGCATTACCTTTCTGCACCTCAGCACCACAAGTCTCAATAGAAGCTTCTGTATGTACCTTGGAAGAACCTGTTGCTCCACCACAGCCGTCACGTCCTGTACGTCCACCTAACAGAATGATGATATCACCAGGATCAGAATCCTCACGGATAACACTTGCTCTTGGAGCAGCACCCATAACAGCACCGATCTCCATTCTCTTGGCTACATAGTTTGGATGATATACTTCCTTTACATAGCCTGTAGCCAGACCGATCTGATTACCATAGGATGAATAACCGCTTGCTGCACCACGAACCAGCTTCTTCTGAGGGAGCTTACCTTTCAGAGTATCTTCTACAGATACAGTAGGATCTGCTGCACCGGTTACACGCATAGCCTGATATACATAAGTACGTCCTGACAACGGATCACGGATAGCACCACCCAGACAGGTTGCTGCACCACCAAAAGGCTCAATTTCCGTAGGATGATTATGAGTCTCGTTCTTGAAGTTTACAAGCCACTCTTCTGTGATAACGCCTTTTCCATCTTCCTTGTCAATTTCAATAGGAACTACGATGGAACAAGCATTGATCTCGTTAGACTTCTCCATATCCTCAAGCTTGCCGTCAGCCTTGAGCTTACGCATAGCCATAAGTGCCAGATCCATCAGGCAGACATACTTGTCCTTTCTGCCTGCAAAAATCTCCTCTCTGACAGCCAGATAATTCTGATAAGTAGTCCTGATAGGCTCTGTATAATAATTATCTTCAAAAGTTACATCCTTTAATTCTGTTGAGAATGTGGTATGACGGCAATGGTCTGACCAGTATGTATCCAATACACGAATCTCTGTTACAGAAGGATTTCTCTTCTCTTCATTCTTAAAATAATTCTGGATATGCAGGAAATCCTTAAATGTCATTGCCAGTCCCAGAGAATCATAAAGCTTCTTTAAATCAGCCTCTGCCATGTCCTTGAAACCATCAAAGATTGCCACATCAGCAGGTTCTGCGAACTCTGTTACAAGAGTTTCAGGTTTTACCATGTCTGTCTCTCTGGAATCTACCGGGTTGATACAGTAGGATTTGATCTTGGCAAATTCATCATCGGAAATCTTGCCTACCAGTAAATATGTTACGGCAGTCTTAATAATGGGATCTTCGTCTTCCTTCAGGAATTTTACGCACTGTACTGCTGAATCAGCTCTCTGATCGAACTGTCCGGGCAGGAATTCTACAGAGAAGCATCTGCCATTTGCAGGCATGTCGAACTTCTCTAAGTATAAATCATCTACTGGTGGTTCAGAAAATACACATTTGCAAGCCTTTTCAAAGGTATCTTCTGACAGATTCTCTACGTCATAACGAATGAAAATCCTTACCTGCTCCAGGCCATCAATTCCAAGATAGCTCTTGAGCTCTTCTTCCAGCTCTTTTGCTTTTACTGCAAAGGAAGCCTTTTTTTCCACGTAAATACGTTTCACTTTTCCCATTTGTAAGTCCTCCGTAAAAATTGGTATATTTGGTTTTGATACTATCTTAATAAGAATAGCAGTAATTCTGCATTTTTTCAACCGTGGAAATAGACGAAAAGAATTTAAAATGCTACAATATAATTATTCAAAGCTATGTAAACCGGGAAAGGCAGGAATTTTACAGATATGGAAGATATCAAATTTGCATTGCTGATAGACAGTGACAATATCAGCGCTGATTACATTAAGATCATACTGGATGAATTATCCAAGTACGGAACCGTTACTTATAAAAGAATCTATGGGGACTGGACCCGTTCCAATTCAAGCAAATGGAAGGATGTGCTGTTAGCCAATTCCATCAACCCGGTACAGCAATACAGCTATACGACAGGTAAGAATGCCACTGATTCTGCCATGATCATAGATGCCATGGATATTCTCTATTCTGGTCATGTAAGCGGCTTCTGTCTGGCTTCCAGCGACAGCGATTTCACCAGACTTGCCATGCGTCTTCGTGAATCCGGCATGTATGTCATCGGTATGGGAGAACGTAAGACTCCGGAGCCATTCCGCTCCGCCTGTGAGAAATTCGTACTGCTCGATCTCTTATCCAATGTGGACACATCCGTTACCAAGGTCGGTAAACGCTCCGCCAAGTCAGAACAGGATGCACTGACACCTCTGTCAGAAATTGAGCAGGCACTTGTTAAGATCATCAGTGAGAATGGCAATGATGGTACTTCTATGGATATCGGAGAATTAGGCAGCCGTCTCTCCAAGATGTATCCGACTTTCGATGTACGAAATTATGAATATACGAAGTTCTCCAAATTTCTGGAAGCCGCCGAGTTCAAAAAGTCTATCTCCTTAAAATATACAGAGACTACCGTTACCGCATACTTGCAGGCTGCGGACATCACTCTGGATGATATTCACAAGGAAGTCCTGTCTATCCTGAAACAATGCGAGAAGCACACAATGAATGTAGGAGAGCTTAATCAGAAGCTTTGTAGACGTTTTCCTGATTTTAATATATCTAACTACGGTTATGCCAAACTATCCAAGATGCTGGGAGATTTCAAGGAATGTAAGATCAGCAACTTTGGAAAGATCATATCACTGCGTTCCTGAATATAAAAAGCCCGACTCCACGGAGTCAGGCTTTTCTTTTCATCATATCTTCTATTCTAATCTCTTCTATTTTAATCTCTTCTATTTTAATCTCTTCTATTCTACTTCAAGTCCAAGTGTTCCCATAATGTAATTTATGGTATCATCTGCTGCTTTTTCAGAGATTCCTGTGGTTCCTGCTGCTACTTTAAGTCCTTCCATTGCATAGGAAATAGTTGCTGCTGCCGTTGCAGGATTCTCACAGACCATCCATTCTTTTTTCACGCCATCTGTAATGATCTGTTCCAGAAGTCTGGCATTCTCTTCTTTTTGCCTGCTGACCACACTATCCTGTGCATTGGCAAACAGATATTCATAAGTTGCTGTAATCAGATTGTCTTTTGCAAGCATTTCCTTCTTACAGATATCCAGATACAACAGTAACTGGTCGCCTGGTGCTGCATTCTCCGGCAAAGAAGCCTCATAGCTACTCTTTGTATTCTGTGTCTGCTGTTCCAATACTGCCTCGAACAGATCTTTTGTATTACCAAAATACAGGTACAGCCCGCCACGACTGATGCCGCATGCATCCACGATATCCTTCATGGTCACATCCTTGTATCCTCTTTTTGCAAATACCTCTTTTGCTTTCTCAATGATATACTGTTTCTTCTGTGTTGACTTATCTCCCATCTCCAGCTCCCCAATCTTATGCCAATGGCTTTTTTATCTCTAATAATTCTTTCAATCGCAGAAGGATTGCAAGAAATACACCGCTCTTTACGCCCTCTGTCCAATATGCGCCGCGTACTTCGCCCTTCAGAATATACTTTGACAAAATATCACCCAGTACATCCGTCTCCATCAGTGTACATCTCTCGATCAGATTCAGCTCATCCTGCACACTGCGAAGGCTGTATCTTGAGAAAGTATACACATAATTACGATTCATAAAGCGTGTTGCCTTGGCCTCCTTCACAAAAGACAACAACGTGGAATCATATACCGGAACCGGCATGGAATTCGCCTCTATTCCTTCGCCCTTATAAATATTGGAAGCATCTCTACCGCTTGCTGCCTGCAGCCAGCCCTCATAGCGCAGCAGTTTCATTGTATCATCCTGATAAAGTGCAATTACTTCATCTCTGGAAAGTTTCTCACTGTCCTGCATAATCAGCAACACCTTCTTTCTTTTTATATCTAGTTTAGCATAAAAACTCGAATTGTACACTATCTGATCGAGAAGTTTTTCATATTTCGCCTTGTGATATTTTGAAATAGAGCTTATAATCCCAAATAAGAAAGGCAAGGTGAAGCTTATGAAAAAGGTACTCCGATTTTTGTTAAAACCATTATCTTTCGTTCCGGCGCTGATTATCATGTACTGTATCTACTCTTTTTCTGCCCAGGATGGCGCTGCCAGCTCATCTCTGAGTTATAAAGTATCTTATAAAGTAATAGAAATTACAGATCATATCCTCAATCTTGATCTGAGTGATGCGCAGATTCTACAGGGTATACATCGTATTCATTTCTATGTCCGCAAGACAGCTCATTTCTCCGAATATTTTCTATTGGCAGTCTCTATTGCCTGCCCTTTATATGTATATGGAATACGTGGCATCTGGCTGTTGCTGACTTCAGGATTATTCTGTATTGGTTTCGCATCCCTGGATGAGTTCCACCAGCTCTATGTTTCAGGGCGTTCCGGTTCTATTAGAGATGTCTGCATTGACAGCAGTGGTGCATTTTTCGGTATTATTGTGACTCAGATACTTTTCTATATTGGTCGAAAATGCATCTTTGAACCTCTTGGCTTGCATAATAAATCAATATAGTTTTAATATAACGCAATATAGTTATAGATTATTTGATATGTACGATGTATGATAAATACATGTTTAGCAGAGATGCTAGACTTGCTAATTAGCAATTCCGGAAGAATTCCCCTTTTACACAAACAAGAAGCTCGAGCAATCGGGCTTCTTTGTTTTGTTCTTTTTATTGCCGATTGTTGTATTTGTTTAAAACAGGGCGCTCATATCACTATGGGCGCCCTTCATTTTTAGATTTCCTTAATCATGGTATCAAATGCTTCCAGTTTAATCTTTTCTGTTCCATATTCTGTGTTTATCGTAGTCTCCTGTACAGAATCTGTATTATTAATTACGATCAGAGTCCTGCTTTCAGGATAATAAGCACATTCCATATCAGCATTGTCGGTCAGATAATTACCGTCAATTGCTTCTCCGCCAGCCTGCAGAATCAGATTCAGCAGCATCTTTGTATTCTGATTGTTTACGCTAAAGGAAGACATATAGATGCCGCAGCCCTTGCCAAAGCTGTTCTTTGTCATAAGTGGATTATTACCCTTTGCTGCCAGTACAACAGCCTTACCGTCTGTAAGATGGCATTTTACTCTTTCAGAGACTTCACTGCCCTGTGGCATTACCTCGGCTGCTGCCTTCTCATCTACTTTAAAGCTCCACTGTCCATGGCATACCCTGTCAATGATATCCTTATCCACACCAAGTACCGGTGCCATTCTGAAATAGCTGTCATAGCCTTCTACTGCGGATGGCTCATCTACACCGATGAAGGTTCCGCCTTCATATACCCACTTCGTCAAAGCAGCTACTACTTCATCATCCTTCCATGCGTCACCACCGCTCCATGCAGATCCGGCTGCACCTGCATTGATGACTACATTTACATCTTCCAGCGCACCCTTCTTCACATCTTCAAAGTTAATGAATTTCACTTCAACAGGAAGTCCGCTCAATGCTTCATTAATATGAATCAGGTCATGCATATATGTCTCATGGAAATGTCCTGATAAAGACCAGGAACGCATGCTTCCCCAGTAATGTAGTACTGCTACTTTGGTCTTGCAGCAATATGGCTTACCAGCCTTATGCAGATCTTTCAATGCTCTGAATTCATCAGATATCTTCTCGATATAATCCACAAAATCAGGGAAATCCTGTACAAGATGCAGATAACCGCCAAGACCGATTCTGTCTATCGATGCACGAAGCAGCGCACGTCTTACACTATTCCAATATTTCTTGGCATCCAGTGTAGGATTGCCGCCTTCCATAAATGTAGGAAGTCCTCCCAGTCCTACTGGGAAAAGATATGGATGCAGACGCAGCTCGTGTACATCAACGTCTACTCCTGCACACAATCTGGCTTCATAGCCTGAGAATACACATTTAATCAGGCCATCAAAGCCAAACTCCTTGAATTCAGGCTTGTATGGTTCTACACCAACCCAGCTGTCATCATAGAATACATATGCTTTCTTTCCATATTTATGTACAATATCAATTAATTCCTTACCAAAATCAATGACAAAGCGATTAATAAAATTAATCCAGTCTGTCTTTTTCTGATTGCCAGGCATATGTGTTACATGCAGCTTACCCTGATTGATGAAATCTTCTGCTGTCAGCTGATAGCCATATACTTTGGCAAATTCATCCAGTGCACGGGGGCTTACTGTAAAGTCATAAGATGCCCAGTCAGAATAAAGCTGTCTGTTGCGTTCACTACTTCCCCAGATCCAGACGAAATTATAGAACATGGAAGTAAAACGAACTACTGTCGTAGCCGGATGCTCCTTACACCAATTCTCCATCCAGTTCTTGAGATATTCCTGTGTCTCAGGATATACAGGATCAATCTGCATCAAATGCTCTTTATCCCAATGATTGGTCGTATGATTATACATGGAGATCTCTTCCCATATACGATAAGCCAGGAAGCTTACTGTATAGGAATGCCATGGAGTAATATCATGCAGTTCTACGCTGTTATCTGCGCTGTCGTAGCTCCACTTATCCGCCGAAACAACACTGTCAGTTGTTCGATCATATACCTGCCAGTATTTGAAGGCTGCTTCGCTGTCATTAACACGGAACTGTTCATCAAAGAAATCATCCATAAGTCCAATGTACAGTGTATTCTCTGTCGCTACCTTGGGTGATGTCATCAGAAATGTCTGCTGTAACTTATCCTGATTCTCCTTTGCCCATGCATTGTGATCTCTAATAATACAGATAGTAGAATAGATTCCATATCCTGCATTGGTGATTTCGTCTGATAATACAGTACCATCACTGTCTCTGATCACATCAGCCCCCCATTTATCTGCAAGCTCCAACGTGAGCTTCTCATACCCTGCCTCACCCGGCAAAGTAAAACCGCCTTTTCTCTTACTCATAGCTGCCTCCTCATATTACATTTTAGCCATACTTTCTAATTCTTTTACACTTTGGGTTTCCATTCACTATGCCTCGTTATAAAACCTGCCAATCTGCCGTAGGCTTCTGCATAATTGCCGGTCCTCATCTGTCCACAATATTCCTTAACTGCCATTCCTGCAAAAAGATATGCCCCATAGTCATTGGGATGGGTAAAGTCCTTGGGATAATAATATCTTGCCGTCTGCTCAGGTCCATGTTGAATAATAAAGTCCTTACTTGCCCCTTGCAGATCAATTACCGGAATCTGGTAACGGGCTGCTGCCTGCTTGCATGCCTGTGCATATTCCTCAAGAGAATCAGCATACATACCGTTGACACGCCAGGTATTCCTGCACACAGGAGTCACAAGAATCGGATATGCCCCTATAGCCAGAGTCTCTTCTATATAACGGCACAAAGCTTCCATATAGCCCTCTTTTGCCCTTAAACCAGCCAGTTTCTGATCATTATGCGCAAATTGGAGCATCAGATAATCACCAAATCTGATATGCGCCTGAATAATGGCGTAATGCCCCTCAGTCCTGAATGTCTCAACAGTCTGACCCGGATGTGCATGGTTAGACACGGCTATCTTACCGCTCAGATACGCCGGAAGCATCTGCCCCCAGCCTGCGAAGGCAGCCTCCGGCTGATAAGGATACCATGCCGGCTGGTCATTTACCGTAGAATCCCCCGCAATATAAATCGTAGGGCAATTTACCTGTTTTATATTGATCCTGCACAGGTTCGCATTCTCCCCCAGCAGGGTAATATCAATACTTTTGCACTCATAGATACAGTTTCTGCCCATAGGTATGATGTCACAGGCATTCATAACAAAAGTCAATGACTGCTTCTGTTCTTTTCCCGCAGACCTGCATACAAGTCTCCTCGGTCCTGCAAAAATCATAGCTTCTGCCTCTGACTGATATTCCAGAGTGATCTGATAGTTACCGCTCCGCTCCACATCCGCCCGAAAACACAGGGGAATCATACATCTCTCCTGTATTCCAAGCCGACAAGCCGCATACCGTCCATCTACGTGACAGCCAAGATCATCAGTGACAATCCTGGTCACTTCACCAATTGTATCAGCATATGCCGGAACAAAGCCTGAACTTAACTCCGGCATCTGAAGCATCTCGTTGCTGCGGAAATCAGCTTCTGTTACAAAACCATATCCAAGCCCGGCATCATATAACTGCCCTCCGGTAACTGCTGTCTCTTTGCTTCGACTATCTGTATTTAGTTTTTGATTTTTGTTTCCAAATACATAAGTCTTTGCATACATTTTATAAGGCACCGTCTTTCTGGATCTCATCGGATACCAATAATGTAGCAAAGAAAGACAATGCTAATCCCTGTCCCCATCCCTGGATATATGCTTTTGGAATACCGCGATAACCTTCTTTATCTCTCATAACGGCTGTACCGCCGGATACATTCATTACTTTACCGTCTTCACTGACGTTTGCCAGAAGTCCCTTGATCGCCTTGTTGATATACTTGCTGTGAAGTGGATTGCCTCTTGTCAGCATAGCTGCTGCAATTCCTGCCGATGCAGAGATTTCTTCATAGGACTCAGGATCATCTACCACTGTCCTCCACAGACCATTCTCTGTCTGGTATACCTTGAGTGCTGCCAGCTGCTCATTGAGTGAGCCTGCAATATCAATATACTTAGGGTACAGATAGCACTGTGGCAGAATGCCTCCTACCTGAGACATTGTAAAAGCAGCCCATGCATTGGCGCGTCCCCAGTAAATACCGGACATATGGTCTCCTGCAATATTATCGTAGCCATGATACCATAAACCGCTGCTTGGATTCTGTAAATATTTAATATGCCAATAATACTGATTCAATGCATCATCAATCAGTTCTTCATCTTTTTCCATAACGCCTACACGAAGCATGAGGAATGCTGCCATAAATAAAGTATCACACCAGCACTGTTCCGGGAAATCATTGTTTGCAGATACTGTATGCTGCAGCACATGGTCGCCGAAGCGAAGTGCATCATTTCTTAAATATGCAATCTTGCTCATCAGAATCTCATGATATTTCTCTTCACCAGTTGCCTGATACAGAGTAATCAGGCAATGTCCCATTGCGCAGGCATTTACAGTCCACACCTTAGGCAGACCCAGATCGATCAGTTCATCTATACGATCCTTGAGCAAATCAAGATATTCCTTCTTACCGGTCTTCTCATAAGCATCTGAAATTCCATAATATGCTACACCACATGGCCAATCCCATGTCAGATCCATATTCATGGTCTTCTTTACAATTTTGTCAATTACCTGCTCAAGCTCCTGTTTGTCATACTCCAGCTTTAACATGATACATTCCTCCTCAATCCTGTCTTTACACTTCTCAACGTGTCATTTATCATCCGAAATTATTATGCAGATTTGTTTTGTCAAAGATTTCACAACAATATAGGTAAACTGAAATCTTTGAAAAAACATACCTGTATCTTTTTTCTTAAAACAGCCCCCAACACTTGTCGGGGGCCGTATTTATTGTTTTACAAATCAGGTTAGATTGTGTACAAATTACTGTGGTAATTTTGTGCTCTGGCCAGCTTCGTATGCTTCTTTTCTTTCATCAACGATTGCCTGATATCCAGCGTCAGCATACTTCTGAGCTAACTCATCATATAATGTGTCGAATTCATCAGGAGAACACATTGTCAACTGATCTCTGTACTCTGTGTAGAGTTCAAGTAAGGATGCCTGATACTCACCTACAGAATCAAGTACTACTGCAAAGTTACAATCGGATACTGCCCAACCCTTGTCAGCTACTTCTACCTGCTTGTAGTAATTGTCAATAATATCCTGTGTAAAGTCCTGAGGATATCCTGCAGGTGCAGCTGCCTTGATAACGTCTTCGATAGTACCAGCTGTTCTTGCTTCTGTTGTTACGCACCAGTAATCCTTGGAATTATTGAAGCCCTGTGTGCAGTCACCGCTGTAGTCTGTTACAGCTACCGGAAGTCCGTCATCACCCATTGTGTAGTTCTCGCCTTCGATACCCCACTGCATTGTGAAGAGGTTATCTTCCTGTGTCATCCATTCCATGTACATCCAAGCTGCTTTGATCTCATCTTCAGATGCCTGTGAAGAGAAACCGATCATCATACCGAAAGGATTGTTTGCTCTGTATGCAGGTACTGTGCCGCCTTCCGGATCATCTGTAGTAGCCTGAATCTTAACTGCTAATTTAGCATCAGGATTCTGTGCATAGAAGGAATCCAGTACATCCATGCTTGCAGAGATGTAAGCGCCCCACTGTACTGATTCACCATTGATGAATGCAGCTTTTGCTGTTTCTGCATCTGTTACATAATATTCAGGATTGATAAATCCATCATTATACTGCTCGTTAACTCTCTTTAAGAGTGCCTTATTAGCTGCATCGCCAAGTGCAGGAATCGCATAGTCACCGTAACAAGCCCAGTTCTCTTCATCAAGAGGATATGATCTGTAAGCGTAGTTCTGGTCAACACCAGCGCCAGTTATCATCTGTCCGCCAAGAGGGTTCTTGCAGATTCCTTCATCAACTAACTTCTGAAGCATTTCTTTCTCTTCCGCCCATGTCGTAGGATATTCAGAATATCCAATCTGGTCTAACCAGTCCTGACGATAGAATGTGATAAATGTATAGTTTGTATTGTAGTAAGGTCTTTCAGCTAATGCGAAGTATGTCTCACCATCCATCTGTGTATAGCTGATCTGATCCAGATCTACCATTCTCTGATAGTATGTAGGAGCTACCTTAGCGAACTCATCCAGATCATATGTTGTCAGATATCCGTCACCGGCCCACTGAGCTAACTTAGGATAGTCATATTCCATAAGAATTGTAGGAAGCTCATCACCTGCTGCCAATAATGCATAGGATGTTAATACGTCAGAACGTGTGATAGGTACATACTCAACTGTGATGTTGTACTTGTCGCCAAAGTTCTCCTGTACCCACTTGGTCCAGTAGTTGTTGCTTACATCAGGAACGCCTTCAACACCTCTGTCATATACAGGAATTCTTAATGTAACATTATCAGCAAATGCTTCGTATCCGTCGATACCAGCTACTTCATCAGATGCTTCTGTGGAAGCTTCTGTTGTAGCTGCTGCTTCTGTGGAAGCTGCCTCTGTCTTTGTGTCTGTGCTTGTAGAAGCACTTGTGTCACTGCTGCTGCCGCAGCCTGCTAATGTTCCCATTGCCATTGCACCTGTTAATGCAAGTGCGATTGTCTTCTGAAGAGTATTCTTCTTCATAATGAAATCCTCCTTTAATGAATATATAGTTTTATGTAACACCCGATTTCCGGGAAAACTAACTGTTTTGATTTTTCTTTTAGCCCTTTACTGCGCCTACCATAACACCCTTTACAAAATACTTCTGTAAGAAAGGATAGATACAAATGATAGGAATTGTAACGAACATGATTGCTGCTGCCTGTAATACTTCAGGAGTACTTGTTACAGCGGCTGCCTCTGACAGAGTAGCTGTCTGTGCTTCTGCCGCTGAGGATACTAACTGTGAAAGCTTGTATTGGATCATCTTCAGAGTTTCTGATTTAATATAGTACTTGTTATCTGCATATGAATTCCAACGGCCTACTGCATAGAACAGTGACAATGTTGCAATGATAGGCTTTGATAACGGAAGTACGATTTTCCAGAGAATCTGAAAGTTCGTTGCGCCATCCAAAAATGCGGATTCTTCCAAGCTGTCCGGAATACTTGCCTGTAAGTTGGTCTTCATGATCAGCATGTTGTATGGTGAATAGATCAAAGGTAAGATCAATACCCACATGGTATCCAGCATATGTAAATCCTTGTACAGTAAGTAGGAAGGAATCAGACCTGCGCTGAAATACATAGGGAACATCAGTAAAAATGTAAAGAATGTTCTTCCCTTTAATCTCTTCTTGGAAAGAGGATATGCTGCACAGGTACATACAGCCATACCTAAAGCAGTAAAGATCACGGTTACGATAACGCTGTAGATCATACTGTATACCATGCCACCATCTTTAAAAATAGAAGCATAAGCATCAAAGTTAATTCCTTTTGGCCAGAATGCCACCTGTTTTGCAATGACATATTCATTACCTGATATAGATTTTGCCAGCAGATGAATAAACGGCAATACACAAGTTGCACATAAGATAACAAGGATGAGCATCATTACAGCATCGCTGATTCGGAATTTATTAATGGCTCTGTTGCCATCTGTATTCATACCCTCATCAACTGCCACATTTTTCTTCTTTGCCATGATTCAACACCCCCTATAACAATCCGTCTTCGCCAAGCTTCTTAGCGAACTTATCTGACAAAAGAACTAATATAAGACCAATTACAGACTGGAACAGGTTTACGAAGGTTGACATACTGAACTTGCCGCCTGCAAGACCTTTCTCATATACGTAGATAGCTAACTGATACTGGAAGTCCTTAACCTGTGAGTTGCCGAACTGATCCAGACGTTCGAAGTTACTACCCATAACACGTCCTAAGTTCATAATCAGCAGTGTAACTACAGTACCCTTAATACCAGGTAATGTGATGTTCCACATCCTCTGCCAACGGTTCGCACCATCAATCATTGCTGCTTCATATAACTCGCCGCTGATACCTGTAATCGCTGCCAGGTAGATGATAGTTCCCCATCCCATTCCCTGCCATACACCGATCAGCAGATAAGTTACTGCCCAGTGCCATTTCTCTGTCAGGAAAGGAATACCTTCACTGATAACACCCCAGTTCATCAAAGCGATGTTTACAAGACCGGTAGTAGGTCTGAACATTGTATATGCAACACTGCCTACGATAACCCATGAAAGGAAGTGTGGCAGATACAGGATTGTCTGTGTTACTTTCTTGAACCTTGGATAGCGGAGTTCATTCAGCATCAATGCCAGGATAATAGGCATTGGAAATCCAACCACCAGATCCAGTAAGTTAAATGCGATAGAACTCTTCAGAGCTCTGTGGAAATCAGCATCCTTAAATACCTTCAGAATAGTCTTCATGCCGACCCATTCGCTTCCGCTGTAACCCTTCGCCGGTTTGTAATCCATGAAGATCATTCTCAATCCGGGATAAGATGCATAGTTAAATATGATAACCATCGCAAGTGGGAACAAAAGCATCAAATACAACTGCCAATCCCTCTTGAAAGCATTTTTCCAGCTCGTTTTTGCGCCTATCGGAGCGCTTGCTTTTTTTGCTTTACTCATTCTAATGTAACCTCCCAACCGATGTCTATACGGTTATTTTGTATAGTTTATTGGCTTTTATGAGTATATTATTATACACTTTGGAATTTTTTTCTATTCAGCGCAACAAAAATACTATGCAATTCTGACCATTTATGTTATACTCATTTTTGTCAGGAATATAAATTATGCTTACTTTTTATATTATACACCCAATGTATATATACATATTGTCTACATTTTCTAAATAAAATTTTAAAATACAATGAAACATTTTAATTTTAAAAACTTGTGTAAATATTTACATTTTGTTTATTTGGTTGTTTTTGATTGATTGTACATTTTTTCTCGTCATATGCTTTCATTTTCTATGCATTTATGACCATTTATAGGAGTTGACATGATTGTTATGACTCAAATGTGCAGGATAAGTTAGGAGGCTTTCTTATGGCTAGACAGAAATCAGGCGTAGCAGAATATCGTAATTATTATCTGCCTTACGATTTTCCTGTTTTACTGCTTTCAGGTGAACATTGGAAGATATCCAGCGTTCCAAGTAAAAATCTACATTTTCACAATTGTCTGGAAATCGGTGTGTGTCACTCAGACAGCGGCTATATGGAATTCATTGGTAAAAAAGATCCCTTATTGTTCAGGGAAGGTGATGTGACCTGTATTCCCAGAAATATTCCTCACACGACCTATAGTTCTCCCGGCACGGAAAGTCACTGGTCCTACCTGTTCATAGACCCTGCAGAATTGTTCCGCAATATCTCGCCGAATTTCGGCAGGGATTTTGACCTGTCACTTCCTGCATTCAAGAATTATAAGCATATTCTCAGCCGTGACGAATATCCCCAGGTATATCAGCTTACTATGGCGGTTATTAAAGAAATGGAAGAAAAGAAACCCCATTATCAGACAAGTGTGACCGGATTACTTCTTGCATTGTCTATCGAGCTGTACCGAATCCAGAGCGAAGGTGGTTCCAATATAGCTCCTACCAACCAGCCACCTGAAAACGCCATGGTCATCTCCCCGGTACTGGATTATATTGAAGATAATTATGCACAGCAGTTTGATATCAACTATCTGGCTGATATATGCAGACTAAGTCCCACACATTTCAGACGGCTCTTCCACTCTATTATAGGAACAAGTCCGCTGGATTTCGTAAACAACACGCGAATCACCAAAGCCTGCAATCTGCTGAGAAGTACAGAATATTCTATTCTGGAAATATCTGAAATGGTCGGCTTCCGCTCCGTATCCAGCTTCAACCGGCATTTTATGGATGTGATGCAGATCACCCCCAGAGCCTACCGTAACGAGACCCTGCAGGTGAAAGAAAATCAGGAGAAATTATCCATATTGGAATATAAGGGATGGATGTACCCGGAGAAATAAGTGCTCGTCATGACCTGCAGCTGTATAATGTAAATGATACTATAAAAATGTACATATAAAGAAGGGACACCACATTTATGAGAATACGATCATATATACCAAGCAAAGATTATCAATATATATCAAAATGGATTGATGACGAAAGAACCCATGCCTTTTGGTGCGCAAATCTTTTACCTTATCCAATCACACAACAGTCTTTTCATGATTTTTTAGAAAAAATGCCATAGACTGGTCAGACAGTGCTTATATAGTAACAGAAAATAGCGGACAGGCAATAGGCTTCTTCTGTTACTCCATCAATACAACAAACAATATCGGTTTTCTTAAAATGGTAATCGTTGATAATGCAAAACGTGGAAAAGGTTACGGAAAAAAGCTGCTAGATCTGGCTTTACAATATGCCTTTCAGATAACCGGCGCAAATGCAGTTCAACTCAATGTTTTCAATGAAAACACATCAGCAAAACGATGTTATGAAAAAGTTGGCTTTATTGAAAGAAATGTTGATAGAGATGTGTTTCCATATAAAGACGAATTTTGGAGCAGATGCAGCATGATAGTTTCAAAGCGTCAATAAGACATTTGTAAAATATAAATTGTGTAAGTTGTCGATAATAACAACTTACACACTCCACTTTATTTGACAGATAAACAACTACTATTTATCTGCGAGCGTTTTCGTCAGCTCCTGAATCTTTCTTTTCATTTCTTCCAGTTCTTTCGCCTGTTGGGCTAACATATCATCCTTCTGAGCCAACATATTTTCCTGTTTAGCTATGGTATCATGCAAATATTTCTGTTCCAGTTCATAATCCTCTCTGTCACGACATCTTTCACGCACATTGAAATTTGCATATAAATCACATAACGTGTTGGAAGCTTCTGTAAAATATTCATTGTCTTTCGCAAGCATTTTAATCTCCTCCCAAGTCTTCGCTTTAAACAGCTTTGCCCAGAAGTCAAGGTTCCATTCCTTATCTTCTTCTGTTGCCAGTTCTATATGTGATAAGTCTAACACATTTACAGCGAACTTACTACTGTAAATCCTGTGCTGCACGATATCCATAAGCAAGTTTCTGGAATAGAATATAGGCTGGTCTGCAAACGGCGAAAAGTTCAAGATTCCGATATGGATTGCCGGTTTCGTGTTAATATACTGATCCCCCTTTTGCAGGTTGTTATACATACGGCTCAGATATCCAATGGAGCGCTCCGGCCAGTCATAGTGGTTGACTACCTGCATCTCCAGATTAATCTGCTGGTAGTTATTCAACACTGCCTTGATATCAAGGCGGAACTCTTTATCCTGTATCGCTTCTCCTATTATGATAGGGTTGGTAATCTCAACAGATAAAATTTCTTCCGGCAGCATATGCAGCAACGAGCTTAATAAGCCTTTTAATGCATTGTTGTTCTTCTGAAATAATGCACGGAACATGTAATCATTCGTCATGTTATATTCGATCTCACCGGTTGCCTTTTCCAATTCGGGTGTAAATTTAATTTTGTTCATTTATAATTCTCTTTTCATGTAATATTACAAACGTTTGTAAAAGGCATTATAACAAGTCAAATGCAGAAAGCAAGCCAAATGTAAAAAATAAAACTCAAATATAAAAACTCGTACTAAAAAACGCCATATATCCAATCATGCATCCCTTAGATATCATATACATTATACTTCATCCAGCTCTTGAACAGATCAATCCACTGGGCACACTGGGCGTTGATCTCTTTGCCTTCTTTCATGGCAGTTTCCTTCGTTGCCAGTGCATAGCCATGTCCACCGTGAGGGAACACATGGTATTCAAAGTTCACACCAGCCTTACGCAGTGCTTCTGCAAAAAAGAGGGAATTTTCCAAAGGAACGGCTCCATCTTCAAAGGTATGCCACATAAAGGTCTGCGGGAAATCTGACGTAACCTGATTCTCCAAACTTAGCTTCTCTTCTAATTCTGTGGCAGAGAGTCCAAGTGGTGCATAGCCCTGTTCTGCTTCGCTGCCCATAATTTTTACAAAGGAACCTCTATGTGCGAACTCGCCGGAGGTAATAACCGGATAAGCCAGAATCTCACCATTTGGCTGATAATCCTTCATTGTTGCTCCTGTCTCTGCCTGCATCAGTTCTTCCAGCCATTTCTCCTTCCAGAAGCATCCAAGGCTTGCTGCCAGATGCCCACCTGCTGAGAAACCGGCTACTAATATCTTATCCGGGTCAATGCAATATTCTGCTGCATGTTTTCTCACATAAGCTACAGATGCTGCCAGTTCCAGCAGATGCTGCGGGAACTCTGCTCCCTGCCCTGACACATCATATCTCAGTACTGCCGTATGCGCGCCTGTAGTCATGAACTGCAGAGCAATTGCCTCTCCTTCTCTTGGTGACACATGCTCATAGCCGCCACCCGGACAAATCACGATCATCGGTCTCTTACGCTCTCCATACACCTGTGGATAATCCTCATGTGCATAGATGGTAAGCGTTGCCTGCACAGAATGTGCGATCTTCATATCAATTACTTCATATTTCATGTCTTTATCCTCTATTTAATCCAAATTAATCCAAATGAAATACAGTCTTCAGATCAATACTTACAGGACTGTTATCTGGGTTGGTCTCCATGATATCAGCCATATAATCCCACCATTTACGGTTAATCGCAGTATCAGCGCCCTTAGCCCACAGAGATTCGTCCTCGATCTCAATATAACCAAACAGGGTCAATGTCTCTTTGTCCAGGAAAATCGTATAATTCTTACCGCCATGCTCATGAATCATATCCTTCATCTCCGGCCATAACAGGTTGTGTCTTCTCTCGTACTCTGCTTCCTGTCCCTCATACAGTTTCATTTTAAATCCTTTTACCATAGTTGCAGTCCTCCATAATTATAATAAAATATAGTGATTCTGTCTATCCATCATCTGTTTTCATTGTAACCATTCCGCATGCCTGCTTCTCTTCATTTGCATGCAAATAATTCCTAAAAATGACCTTAGAATCTAATCCTTGCCCTGGCAGTTGGTAACTTGTGAGTCTCTTCATGTCCAGCTTTATATTCTCTGATGACTTCTATGAATAATTCTCCGTATTTCTCATATTTTGCCTGTGCCACACCACTGATCTCCAGCATCTCTTCTCTGGTAACAGGAAGATATGTACTCATTTCCTGCAATGTTTTATCAGCAAATACCACATATGCAGGAACATGCATGTTTCTGGCTGTCTCATTTCGCAGATTACGCAATATCTCGTATAGCTCCGGATTGCTGGATGCCGCCCTTCTCCGGATACCTGTCTGAGGTTTTAACTGTACTCTGCGCTCTACTGTCACCTTTTCCTGCTCCTTTGGCAGCTTCAGCATGACCTGTTCTCCCTTGACTGTGATATCATAAGAGTTCTCAGTTAGTTTCAGCAAACCATACTCATCATCCGTCTGGTTCAGATATCCTTTGGCAAGCAGCTGTTTCACAATCTGTTTAAGACGTTCCATGCTGGCATCCGTGACTGTACCATAATAGCTGTTCTCATTCAATCTGTAACGCAACACCTTTTCACTCCTGCTGCCACGCAGAGTCTCCAGAATCGTGGTCATGCCATACCGCTCCCTGCATTCCTCGATGCAGCAGAGGATAATTCTTGCATATCTGGATACGTCCACTTCCTCGTAATTCTGCAGGCAATTACTGCAATTGCCGCAATATCCCTTTGCCGGCTCTCCAAAATACCCCAGCATATATTCACGCAGACAGTCTTTCGTGTAGCAGTAATACGTCATTTTCTTCAGACGCTCCCTGTCTTTTGCAATGACTTCTTCCAGTTCCGTCTCGCTGAGTTCCTCATTTTCTCTGTTATTTTCAATGAAAAACTGATTGGTTCGTACATCCTGTCCACTGTAGAGCAGAATACACGAAGATGGCTCTCCATCTCTGCCTGCACGTCCCGCCTCCTGATAGTAACTCTCCATATTCTTGGGCATATTGTAATGGATAACAAATCTCACATCCGGTTTATCAATTCCCATTCCAAACGCATTGGTTGCTACCATAAGACTGCATCTGTCATATATGAAATCATCCTGGTTCGTGCGTCTCTCCTCGTCACTCAGTCCTGCATGATACTTGGTCACGGCAATGCCTCTGGCTTTGAGATTCTCATACACTTCCTCCACCAGCTTCCTTGTAATGCAGTAGATAATGCCACTCTCGCCCTCATGCTCCTGCAAAAGGCGAAGCACCTGTTCCATCTTATCCTTTACCGTCCTCACTTCAAAATACAAATTACTTCTGTCAAATCCCGTAGTTACGATACGTGGATTGCGAAGCTGCAGGATTCTTGTTACATCTTCTCTGACAGGCTGCGTTGCGGTAGCTGTAAAAGCCCCTACTACTGGTCTTCTTGGTAATCGGTCAATAAATTCTACAATTTTAAGATAACTTGGACGGAAATCCTGTCCCCATTGCGACACACAATGAACCTCATCCACACTGATGAAAGAAATATCCGCATGTATGGCAAAATCAAGAAAAGACTCTGTCAAAAGCCTCTCCGGCGCTACATATATAATCTTGTATTTACCTTTTCTTGCAAAATCCAGCGCCTTAAAATACTGTCCCTGCGTCAGTGAACTGTTCAGATATGCTGCGTACACTCCTGCCTGGTTCAATGCGGCGACCTGGTCTTTCATGAGGCTGATCAAGGGAGAGATTACCAGGGTAATTCCCTGAAACATCAATGCCGGAATCTGATAGCACAAGGATTTACCGGCACCCGTTGGCATGATACCGAATACATCCTGCCCTGTTAAAAGACCATCTATCAATTTCTCCTGTCCTTCCCTGAAGGAATCATATCCAAAATATTTTTTCAAAACCTGATATTTATCCATACAAAAACTCTCGCCTTTCCATGACCAGTATATCTATACGCTGTAAAAGGCAGCCCTTATGGACTGCCTTTGGCTTTCATCTGCTTCTTCTTCTCAAATAGTTCAATAATGCTCTCGACTCTTCTCTTTACAACAGGCTCCTGAAAAGGCTTCTGTATATAATCTGCCACTTCATAACTATATGCCTTGTGAATATTTTCATCATTTACATTAGCACTGATCAATACTACCGGAACATCCTGCAGCTGATTCTCTTTCATGTATTTCAGAACTGCAAAACCATCGCATGTGGGCATAACAATATCCAACAGTACTGCTGCCGTATCTTCTCCACCCTGCTCCAGGGCTTCTATCGCCTCGCTGCCATCTGCACATTCCTGAATATCATATTCATTTTCAAAAATGCCGCTTAAAATGTACCTGTTCACTGACTTATCATCTACTATAAGTATCTTCTTCTGCTGCCGCGTCATCTTTCTACCCCTTACACGTCAATCCCTTCGATGTCTATTAAATTGTTAACATAATTCTAACCTATTCCACGGTAATTGACAAGCATTGTTTTATATAATAGTTTCTTTTCCACCACGAATATATAGGAACATTGCCGCTATAAGTACGCCAAGTATCACGACTCCACCAAAGATCAGCAATGGAATCTTTCTTACCATATTCTGATAGATCTGCGCATCCTTCTGCAACAGCTCCGGCTGTTGATAAGTAATTCCCTGAATCATATAGTCATAGTCTGTCTCATGCAGATTGCCGTCTTCATAAGCACCATACTGCCAGACATATAATATACCCTGTCTCAGGGCAGCCACTGTCTTTTGCTGATACACTCCCTGCAGCTTATCACTGCTGTATTCTAATGGTGTATCACTGACAAAATACCAGTTATCCTGTATCTTCTTCTGGGTCACTGTGTCCTCCCCTGCGAAGAAATCTCCCAGATACGGATATAGCTTATGAAGCTCTTCCGGTGTCAGTTCCCTGCCCCCATCCAGTTCACCTCTGGTATTGGTCAGCTGATGCAGCGTATCCATTTCACCCCAGATATCTCTGGCTATAAACTGCACGCTTTCGCCCAATCCATTGGTATGCATATACTGCGCCTGAATGTCCGCATCCTGATCCGAAGTAATCTCTTTCCAGCCCGGATTCAACTCATAAGAAACGCCCCACTGCTCATTCTCATAGTTCAATGCATCTTCACTCTGTGTATACACAATACTGTCTATCACTTCACGAAGCATTTCTTCCATTGTATCAGACACCTCTCCAGTGTAACTTCTAAGCGTAATATTATACATCCTACTGTCCCGGATTGTATCATATTGTACGCACTGTACTGCCTTTTCCTCATATTGCTGTCCGAAGGAAAAGACGATGTATTTGGCAGTTTCATTCTCATACAGTGTAAAATCATCTACTGTATATCCATGCTCTTCGTAGGTATTTTGAATGGTCTGTGCCAACTCCCGTACACTTTCATCAGGAACAGAATGCATATTGTAAAGATACGTTACATCCTGATTCTCATTTACAGTTACCACGATCTCATAAGAATCATCCTGCGCAATTGCATTTAACACAATTCCCGCTTCTTTATAATAAGCTTCTATCTTATCCCGGTCTCCGCCTGCTTTCTGTAGATACGGATCGTCCTCTGCAATTTCCTGTTGTAGGATATAACAGTCATCCGGGAGTGATATTTCCATTGGGGCAGCTTCAACTGACACCTGTGTCATTTCCTGTTCTGCAAATGCCTGCAACGGCCAAAGCAGACATACCAGACCTACTGCTATCATCATATGGCTTTTATGCATTGCTCTTCTTATCTTTCCTTTCAGTCTTTGCAGTGCATTATCTGCTGACTTTTCATCTCTGCCCAATACTTTTGCAATCTGTGAATATGTCATTCCTGTAAGATATAAGTCCAGCACCTGTTTTTCAAAACTGCTCAATTCCTTCTCTATCGCAGCCTCAATATCCGCTACATTTTCCTTATCAATCAGTAAGGCCTCAGGGTTGGTATCCGTCCCTGAGGTCAATCTGTTCACAAGTGCCGTATCGGCATTTTCATTCTCTTCCTGATCATTCTCTGCCAGATTGGCATAAAGAGAAATATAGGAATTCAATGGGGCATGCTTCTCTCTTCTGGATGCCTGCACCGCAGTATACATCTGTCTGGATATACACAGATCGGCAAAGGTATAGAAGCTTGCATCTCTGCCTGCATCATAGTCTCTGATTGCCTTGAACAGGCCAATCATCCCTTCCTGTATCAGATCATCACTGTCTGCTCCCAGGATATACATGGATCTGGCTTTCCTGCGTACCAGATTCTTATACTTGTCCATAATGTAATCTGTGATCTGCTTCTCGCCCTGACGCAGCCGATCGATCAGTTCCTCATCTGTACTGCCCTGATAATCCTCGTACATAATAAGCTCCATTTACTGTAATCTCTGACGTACAATCTCATAAGCCAGCACACCTGCTGCCACGGATGCATTCAAAGAATCAATATCTCCCTTCATGGGAATTGATGCAATAAAATCACACTTCTCTTTTACCAGTCTGCCAACGCCTTCTCCTTCATTACCGATGACCAGACCGATAGGTCCTGTCAGATTCAGGTCATACATAGTCGTTCCACCCATATCAGCGCATACGAACCACAGACCTTCTTTCTTGAGTTCTTCTATTGTCTTGGCAAGATTTGTTACTCTGGCAACAGGTGTATAATTCAGTGCCCCTGCTGATGTTCTGGCAACGGTCGCTGTCAGTCCCACTGCACGGTTCTTCGGGATAATTACACCATGAGCACCCGCCAGATTCGCAGTACGGATAATCGCTCCCAGATTGTGTGGGTCTTCAATATTATCCAGCAAAAAGACAAAAGGCGGTTCTCCCTTATCCTTTGCTGCCTGTAATATATCCTCTACCTCTGCATATTCATAAGCTGCCGCATATGCAATGACTCCCTGATGCTTGCCAGTTGAGCTGATCTGGTCCAGTCTTTCCTTCTCTACAAACTTCACCAGAGCATCGTGCTTCTTGGCTTCTCGTTTAATTGTCTGGATAGGGCCATCCTGCAGACCATCCTGAATCAGAATCTTGTCCATAGGCTTGCCGGAACGCAGTGCCTCAATGACTGCATTTCTGCCTTCTATCGTAAACTCTTCATATCTCATATTATTCCTCATTTCTGTGTATGAACTTTAAGCGCATCTATATTAAACCTTCGCCTGCACAAAGTCTTACATAAGCTCCAGTCTGTCCAGCCCTGTCTTCACCAGCTCCACGATGCGGGCAGTCTCTCCCTGCAGATACAGATATCCGCATACAGCCTCGAACCCTGTGGCTTTTCGATAATCCTCCAGGCTCATATTCTTGGCAGAAGAATTGATTTTGCTGTTCTTTCCACGTCGGTAGATATCCAGCTCCTTCTCTGTCATAACACCCTGAATCGCTTCTACTATAGCCGCCTGGGCAGATGCACATACAATCCTGGTTGTCTGCTTATGCAGTGCGTGAACAGCCTGCTGTCCTTTCTCTACAATCAATGTCCTGATCACAATTTCATATGCTGCATCGCCGATATAAGCCAGCGTCAGAGGCGAATAAGTCCGGATGTCGTTGCCTTTTTCTCCTGTCTGCTGATGGATTTCTTTTATAATACTCAGATTTTCTTCCATTTTACACCCTCGCGTGTATCTTCCAGAACGATGCCTTTTTCCAGAAGCTCTGCCCTGATTGCATCTGCCTTGGCAAAATCTTTCTCTTTCTTTGCAGCCTTACGCTCTTCGATCTTGGCTAATACATAAGTCTCCAACTCAGCATCTACACCGTTATCCTGCTGTTTTGCTGCATGCGCAGTTGTAAGATTCAGAGAAAGCACCTCATCGAAGCTTTCTGCCAGTGCATACTTGGTCGCATCTGAAATATCTGCCTTCAACATATCATACAATACAGTGATTGCCATGGAAGTATTCAGATCATCACACAATGCTGCTTCAAATTTATCACGATATTCCTTCAACGCATTCTGGTCTACTTCGCCCTCCTGCTGCAAGGAACCTATCTTCTTCACCAGTTTATCGTATGCCGCACTCATATTATCCAGTACTTCATAAGAGAATTCCAGCGGCTTACGATAATGAGACTGTAAACAGAATAATCTGTACACCAGAGGATCATAGCCCTTCTCTTCCAGCAAGGATACAGTCAGGAAATCACCCTTGGACTTGCTCATCTTACCGGACTTATCATTCAGATGATGTACATGGAACCAGTAATTGCACCACTTATGTCCCAGATAGGACTCACTCTGTGCAATTTCATTGGTATGATGTGGGAAAATATTATCCACGCCACCGCAGTGGATATCCATATATTCACCCAGATGCTTCATACTAATACAGGAACATTCAATGTGCCATCCAGGATATCCTACACCCCATGGGCTGTCCCACTTCAGCTCCTGATCATCGAACTTGGATTTGGTAAACCACAGAACGAAGTCACTCTTATTCTTCTTATTCTCATCCTCATCTACATCATCACGTACACCTACCATCAGCTCTTTCTCGCTCTGACTGGAGAATACGTAGTAATCCTTTAATTTGGATGTATCAAAATAGATATTGCCGCCTGCTTCATATGCATAGCCCTTCTCCAGAAGAACAGTAATCATATGAATAAATTCAGGAATACAGTTCGTAGCAGGCTCTACTACATCCGGAGTCTTGATGTTGAGCTTGCCACAATCCTTAAAGAATGCATCTGTATAGAATTTTGCAATTTCCATAACTGTTTTGTGTTCACGCTTTGCACCCTTTAGCATCTTATCTTCGCCGGTATCTGCATCGCTGGAAAGATGTCCTACATCCGTGATATTCATGACTCTCTTCACATCATAACCAATATAGCGTAATGTCTTTTCCAGAATATCTTCCATAATATAGCTGCGCAGATTACCAATATGTGCAAAATGATATACGGTAGGTCCACAGGTATACATTGCCACCTTGCCATCTACGTTTGGTACGAATTTCTCTACCTTTCTTGTCAATGTATTATAAAAAGACAACTTGTTTTCCATTTATCTCAATCTCCTTTTTTAATGTACTCTCGGAATCCTCTTCAAACAAATCATTCCGGCTGTATTTTGATATACTGCTTCTCTTTACCTGCTCTCAGATTTCCTGAGCAGTTTTATTTCCCGCTCCAGTTCAATGATTCGGTTGGTCATTTCAGAATTTGCATGTTGCAATGCCTTGATATCTTCGTTTACAGGATCTGGAAGATCGACCTGATTCATATCTTCTCTGACCAGCTTCTGATTATTGCGCTTTACAATTCTGCCTGGGACACCGACTACAGTACAGTTAGGCGGCACTGCCTCCAATACTACACTGCCTGCTCCGATCTTGGAATTCTCTCCTATTGTAAAAGACCCAAGCACCTTGGCTCCGGCACTGATCATGACATTATCGCCAATCGTCGGATGTCTCTTACCATGCTCCTTACCAGTACCACCAAGTGTTACTCCCTGATATAAAGTAACATTATTTCCTACAATCGCCGTTTCACCTATAATAACACCATTTCCATGATCAATAAAGAAATTCTCGCCGATCTGCGCACCGGGATGAATCTCGATGCCGGTCTTGCGCACACCTCTCTGTGACACCCATCTTGCCAGGAAATAATGTCCCTGCGTATACAGCTTATGCGCTATTCTATAATGCATCATAACCTTAAAACTGGGATACAGAAAAACCTCCATATCCGAATGAATAGCCGGATCACGTTCTCTGATTACCTTGATTTCATTTTTGATATTTTTCAAAAATCCCATCACTATCACCCATGCTTTCTTTCTAAACAAAAACGCGAACAAACTCATCAAGAGACGAATTTATCCGCGGTTCCACTCTATTAAAGGACATACTGCTGTCCAACACTCTGACGCGTAACGTGCGCTTACGTACTCTGCTAACCTTGTGATTTCACAGAATCGGCTCCCGAATGCACTTGGGTAATCTTCTTCATAAAGATGCTCTCAACCTGTGGCATCTTCTCTCTGTAAGCTTCCGAATACTTACTCTTTCGTTCCAAGCCTTTTATCCTATCCAGTTCTTATCATGTATTCTTACTATAGAATATGCAAAAAAAGCTGATTTGTCAACGGCTGTTTTTATTTTATTTTTCCACAGCAACTGCTGTATTCAGCGCAATTTCCATCATCTGGGTAAAGGAATTCTGTCTCTCCTCTGCAGTAGTCTCCTCACCTGTTATCATGTGGTCAGATACTGTGAGAATTGCCAGTGCATTCTTACCTGTTCTGGCTGCATTCATATATAATGCTGCTGCTTCCATTTCTACACATAATACGCCCATCTTCTGCCATCCTGCTGTAGCAGTCTTGTCATCTGAATAGAATGTATCAGAAGAAAGGACATTACCTACATGGTAATTTGCATGCAACTGGTCTGCCTGATTGATTGCTTCTTTCATAAGAGGATAGCTTGCGATTGGTGCAAAAGTTCCTGCCAGACCGTACTGGCTTGCATAGTTGGAATTGGTACATGCGCCCATGCCAATGATGATATCTCTTACCTTTACATTCTCCTGTAAAGCTCCTGTAGAGCCAATTCTCATAATATTATCTACACCAAAGAATGTAAATAATTCATAAGAATAGATTCCAATGGTAGGCATACCCATACCACTTGCCATAACACTGACTTTTGTTCCCTTATAAGTACCTGTATATCCCTGAATACCTCTGATGTTATTGACCAGCTTGGCATTCTCCAGGTAATTCTCTGCAATAAACTTGGAACGCAGTGGATCTCCAGGCATAAGCACGGTCTTGCCAAATGCATCAGCTTCTGCATTAATATGCGGTGTTGTAATAAAAGACATAATATTCCTCCTTAGTCATCGACTTCTCTATTCTCTGTTTCTTCATATCTCATTGATAAAAACAGGGTTAATTACATATATACTATCAAATTTCAGACTTTCTTTCAACTTATCATAGCCTAATAAAAAAGTTATAAGCTGTCCTATCGTGATGTTCAGTTCCGGTCTGAATATCTCTCCATCTTTCTCTGCTATCCGTTCGATTCTGCTTCCATCATCATCCAGATACCAGATATAATATCCATTATTGGCAGAATTCACATCATCCGTAAGCTGTAATGCAATCGTTACTTTTCCCTTGCCTGCTATATAACGCAGCAACTGTGTGAGATTACCTACTCTTGCCATTACATGCTTTTCCTTGCCACTCTGCTTAATTAGATATCTCTCACATTCCAGATCATTTTCAAATATGGATTCCCTTACTTCTCCTTTGCCATCCACTGCAAAATATCCCTTCAGATTTCCATATTCCATAATGAGATAAATGCCTCCGCCATCCGCTTCCAGCTCCTGCAGCATTTTCTCATAATATACAGCACCTCTGATCATGAATAACCCATATTTCCTGCATAATACAGTATTCGCAAAATGTGAAAGCTCCATGAGTCCGTTTCGTCTGAGTGCTGCAATCTTTATATAGGAAGGAACGAATTCTATACTGCCACTGATTCTTGCCTGAAGCAATAAAGAATCACTCAGTAATTCCTGATTGATTCGATAAGAGGGTAGCTTTAACACAGTTCCAAACCCATATTCAGTCAGTAATTGTTCTTTCTCTCCTGATGCAAAAATACAGGGAATCCCCATTGCATCCTGATAGGCAATGGCTGCTTCCAGCGCTCTACGTTGATAGGACTCATTTTCTCCGGTCAGTGTAATAATGGATGTATCTGTCCTCGTCATGTCTGCCATGGATAACAACCTGTTATTTCTTGGCAAAGCCGGTATTCTGCGTATAGCTGCAGAATATGGCTTCAAACGCAAGGCACTGACTGGTTCCTTCTCCTGTATCTGAAAAAGGATTTCCTCTCCTTCATTCTGTGTCAATACATCATATTTATGTTCAATTCTGCTGCGGATTCTATAATCTGCAGCTTCTGCACGTATGACCTGTTCCATTTTACTGGTTTCCACATCCTCTGCATCCTCCACAGGGTAGGGAACTGCTTATATCTGCAGAATATGCTTCCCTTGGAGTTGTCAACATACAAATTGCCTGTGAAGAAATACCAAGTCCTTCTCCGGTAAAGCCCAAGCCTTCCTCTGTCGTTGCCTTTACATTGACCTGATCTATATCAATCTTCAATGCTTTGGCAATGTTTTCTCTCATAGTATCTATATAAGGACGCATCTTGGGTGCCTGTGCAATAATCGTGGCATCAATATTATCAATCAGAAACATTTTTTCTTCTAAGAGCTCTCCCACCTTTTCCAATAACACCATACTGGAAATGCCCTTGTATGCTTCATCTGTATCAGGAAAATGTTTCCCAATGTCTCCCAGTGCAGCTGCACCAAGTAATGCATCCATAACCGCATGTAATAATACATCTGCGTCTGAATGTCCCAATAAGCCTGAATGATAGGGAATCTCAACCCCACCTATGATCAATGGCCTGTTCTCCACTAATTTGTGGACATCATAACCCATTCCTATTCTCATTCTAAACCTCTTTTCTGTTCCATTATTTATACTATTTTGCAGGAATCACAAGTCTGTCGAAACCATCCACCAATTCCAACACAATCTGGTATAACTTATCGCAGTCTCCTTCTCTGACACCTTCCACATTCAATGGCATCTGTGGATCATGCAGAGACATTCTCAGAAGAAGCCAGCCTTTTACTTCATCACTGTCAAAAGTAATTCTGATTCCTTCGTAAGAGTTTGGTGCAATATGATATCCCTTTGCCTTGGCACGTTCTTCAAAAGCAGCCAGTACCTGCTTGCCGTATTCTTTGAAATCTTCACCTGTAATCTTGAAACGATATTCTCTTTCCTCATATCCTTTCTCAAGCTTCTCAATGAATGATGCCAAAGTCTTGCCCTCTTTTGCTGCCTTTGCCAATGCGATCAACAACTTAACTGCCATATATGCACCATCATCCAGAAAATAATTCTCGCTCAGAGCACCATGACCGGAAGTCTCAATTGCCAAAGGAGATACAATACCTTCCTTATTTAATCTGATTGACTCGTTGATCACATTCTTATATCCACGCATATATCTATGCTGTTTCATACCAATACTTTCAATAAAACGTGTCAATCTGTCACTTGTAACAGAGTCCGTAACAATCGTTCCACCAGGATAGTCTGCTGCAATAATGGCTGTCATCATAGCAATAATGGCATCTCTGTTTACTTCCTCACCATTTGGAAGTACAGCAGACATTCTGTCTACATCTGTATCAAATATAATACCCAGATCTGCCTGATTATTAAGAACGGCACTTCTGATTGCATCCATAGCCTGCTTATTCTCCGGATTTGGAATATGATTCGGGAAATTACCATCCGGCTCCAGAAACTGACTTCCAGATGTATCTGCACCTAATGGCTTCAATACCTTATCTACGAAAAATCCACCTGCGCCATTTCCTGTATCTACAACTACATGCAGATCTTTCAATGGTGTATCATACTCCTGTGCCTGAATGCTTTTCTTTATTTTATCCTTCAGAAAATCACAATATACAGAAATGCTGTCAACTGTCTCTACACCGGATATATCTGCATCTGCTACAGACAGCTCAGAGGCAATTTTAAGTACTTCTGTAATATCATCATGTTCCAGTCCACCGTCTCTGTCAAAAAATTTATATCCATTTCTGTTAAATGGCAAATGGCTTGCAGTAATCATAATTGCTCCATCAAATGCGAACTCTTCAAAAACAGTAGTCATAAACATAGAAGGAGTCGATACAAGCCCACAGTAATATGCAGTTGCTCCCTGTACAGTTAAGCCCTTTGCTACTGCTTCATACAAAGACTGGGCGGTAATTCTGGAATCATGACCGATTCCAATTCTTAAATCAGTCACTGCCTTCTGCTTCTTACGTCCAAGCCATATTGCAAAAGCCTGACCAATTAAATTACCGGCTTCTGGTGTCAGATTTACCTCTTCTCCAGCTACACCTTCACACGCAATTCCCCTTATATCACTACCATTTTGTAATTTCATTAAATTCTGCATTCTCTGTACCTAGCCTCAATATATGAGTACTACATCCTTTCTTGTATTTGTTAAGCAGTTATATGTTACCATAAATAGTTTTAAAAGACAATGGAAGGCTATAATACAAAAAAATCCTGTATAAACAGGATTCTAACATAAATTTAATATATAGATAAACGGAACTATCATTCCATTAGGAACGTATTCCCTCAAAACCGAATAAGAAAATTATCTTCATCCTTTTGTATCTCTTTCCTGTGCCTTCCCGGATAAGCCCT
>ERZ1034946.67-NODE-67-length-98079-cov-98.956735_pt1 | contig 98079 bp, 72 predicted proteins | sample MGYA00520591_ERZ1034946 | MGnify/ENA primary metagenome ERZ1034946 (study PRJEB33766, sample SAMN09781753) | gut metagenome | biome: gut microbiome | host: Homo sapiens | place: Madagascar | study: EMG produced TPA metagenomics assembly of the PRJNA485056 data set...
AGCGAAGATTATTTATTCACAATAGAAGAAGTACCACCAAATTTGACGAAGAACCCGATTTGGCAATTCTATTTCTCATATTCTCATGAATATAAGTCAACCTGTTGAAACATAATGTAATAGAATATGAGAAATACTTTTAAAAGTTGGCATTTCTCATACTTTTCCTGTGATTTATCCCTAAAAATAGGCATTTCTCATACTCATTCTCGTTATTTCTCATAGTAGTTGTATAACAATCTACTGCTATTTTACGCCTGAATCATTAATAGCAAAGTTATTCTTCATTATAGATAAACTTGTTTTGGATTAATTGTAAACTTGCTTTTCATCTATTATAAACTATAATTGCAAGCTTTGATTATATAATTGCAAGTTTCATTTTTATAAATGCAACCTTTGATTATAAAAACGAAGCTTGCAATTATAGTTTATGATTAGTCGAAAGCTACTTTATATATAAAGGATTGAAAGTTTGCTATTAGGCAATAGCAACTTTACTATTAATACTTTCCGGACGGACAAGTAATAGTTTGTATGTGTTGATAAGGAGTAGCTGTGTTATGCGCGATGGAATAACAAAAGTAACAATGGCAGATAGTCTTTTAGTTCATTACGTAAAAGTTCCATCGTTTTTTGTTTATATCGATTGATAGACTTCACACTAAGATTCATCTCTTCTGCAATCTCTGTATGAGTTTTGCCTTCAAAGAAACTTTTCATAAATACTGTACGATAGTTTTCTGGAAGTTTGTCTAATGTCTCATACAACATTCTGTATAGCTCATCAAGAGTATATACACTATCCGGTTCTGTTTCATAGACAGGAGCTTTCTTCTGTATATTTTCCGCATAGCTCCATTCATATTCCTGATGTTTCAGGAAATTCAGGCAGCTATTTTTTACACACATTTTGATGTAAGCTAATGCAGTGTTCGATTGAAGATCAAAAGAATCAGTATCCAGTTTATCCCATAATGAGGTGAATACATCCGAAACGATATCTTCACGTGTTTCTTTATCATCAACAAACCTTTTTGCATACAGACAAAATGGGGCGTAATACTCCTCATAAAGTTGTTTGAAAGTCCGTTCTTTAGTTTGTTTGGAAAAAGATATTTTCATTATTTAGAGATTCTGTAGTTTTTCATTTCGTTGCAAATATATAATAAGATAATTATCAAAGCCTCATTTTCGATTCTTTTTTTTGCTTTCACCCCTAATGAATAGAAAATAATCAGATAAGACTGTCCTTTTGTATATAGGTTGATTGTATTATATATAAACAGGATTAAAATATGAAAAACAAGTTTTTTTTATTGGCTATAACCTTTTGTTTGCCAATACATTCTCAAGAAGTTTCCAAATCTTTTATTCCGATGGCTGAAATACCTGCCGGAAGTTTTTATATGGGAAGTGACGGATTAGGCGAAGATTTTGATGAGGCTCCTATCCATCAGGTAGTAATCTCCCGCCCGTTTCGTATGGGAATTACTGAAATAACGAATGCGCAATATGAATCATTCTGTCCGGAACATCGGGCATTACGAGGAAAAAACGGTGTTTCGCTGGAAGATGATGAAGCAGTCGTCAATGTAAGTTATTCCGATGCTGTTGCCTTTTGTGAATGGCTTAGCCGGAAAGAAGGCAGAAACTATCGTTTGCCAACAGAAGCGGAATGGGAATATGCTTGTCGGGCAGGCACATACACACTATTTTCTACAGGAGACGGGTTACCTGCAGTTTATCATCGGAATCAAAAAGTGGTTCGTGACTTTGATCCGGTATCTTTAAAAGTAGCCCAGACTCCTCCTAATACATTCGGGCTTTATGATATGCATGGAAATGTGGAAGAATGGTGCTTGGATAGGTATGCTCCTTATTCCGCAGAAAAGCAGAAAGACCCGGCAGGACCATTGACAGGAGAGTTTCGGGTCACTCGAGGAGGGAGTCATCACACCCCGGAGAAATACTTGCGAAGTGCCAATCGACTGGCTATGCTCCCGGAAGATAAACATTCCCAAACCGGATTTAGAATTGTGGAAGCCGATACTCGTTTGAATGTATCGGGAACATCTGCCCCTGTCCCGTTCAATCAGAAGTCTGTAGAAAATACATCTATAAAATGGAAGAAAGTATCTGCTATCACACCGATGTTTTTGCCTCCGATACCATTTGTGGTACGTCCGGCATGTGATTCGAATACCCCATTTTATCTACATAATCATCAGCCTGCAGTTACGTGGTGTGATAATGGAGATTTGCTGGCAATATGGTTTTCTGCAAATGAAGAGAATGGGAGAGGGATGACAGTACTCGGTTCCCGCTTGCGTGCTGGGCATACTGATTGGGATGTGGCTTCTTTATTCTTTAAGGTTCCGGATCGGAATATGACAGGAAGCGCTTTGCTCAATGACGGGAAAGGAAAATTGTATCATATCAATGGAGTGGAAGCATCGGGTGACTGGCAGAATCTCGCAATGGTACTACGTACCAGTACAGATAACGGTGCTTCATGGAGCACTCCTAAACTGATAGCTCCCGAACATGCCAAACGTCATCAGGTAATAGCTGGTACGATTCGCACACGTGAGGGATGGCTGGTTCAAGCCTGTGATGCGGGTCCTGGCAGTCATGATGGGGCAGCTGTTCAAATCAGTAAAGATGGAGGAAAAACATGGTGCGATCCTTGGGATGGTGCTCCTTTGCCGGATTTCAAAGAAGGAGGAACGGGAAGTACAATCGCAGGCATCCATGCGGGAATTGTACAATTAGGAAACGGAAGTTTGATGGCTATGGGGCGTGGTAATAGCATACGGAATAAAGAAGGAAAGCTCCGAATGCCTATGAGTATATCAGATGATATGGGAAAGACCTGGAAATATGTAGCAAGCGAACTCCCTCCTATTGACGGAGGTCAGCGTCTTGTTTTAATGAGACTGAATGAAGGACCTTTGCTATTGGTTTCTTTTACAGACCATCCGCAACGTACGCCTTTGGAAGAACGTGGTCTGGAATTTAAGGATAAAAATGGAAATGTGAAGAAAGGATATGGCATGTATGCGGCTCTTTCCTACGATGAGGGAAAAACATGGCCGGTAAGAAAACTACTGACGGACGGTGAATATCGCTTTTTAAACGGTGGAGCATGGACGGGATATTTCGAAATGGATGAAAATCATGCTGAACCACGTGGTTATCTTGCAGGAACACAAACTCCTGATAATGTGGTTCATATCCTTAGTAGCCGATTGCATTACCGCTTCAATTTGGCATGGCTCAAAAAATAAAATAAAAAAAGTTTGTTTTTGCTGTCCTTTTCCAATTGCTTCAGTTGTATTATAAGTGTAATTACAATTAAAAGATAAGATTTTGAAAGAAAATATGGAAAATATGAGTCCGGAATCATTGCTCCGTAAAGCACAAGCATTGGGAGATGATATTAAAGAAATGGAATCCATTGATGTATTGGGTGCCTATTATCAAGCACAAGCCAAAATAAAAACTAATAGAAGAAAGAACATGTATAATCAACTGATGCGTTATGCAGCATTTCTGACTATACCTTTATTTCTCTCTTCTCTGGTTTTGGGATATTTATATTTTAGTGGAACAGAAACCGACGAAAAATATGCAGAGGTGGTAACTGCTACCGGTTCTGTCATACGTTATGAACTTCCGGATCATTCTGTAGTATGGTTGAATGCAGGTAGTACATTGCGTTATCCTACCACTTTCAAGAAAGACAACCGGTTGGTAGAGTTGAAGGGTGAAGCATATTTCGAAGTGCAGGCAGACAAAGATCGTCCTTTCTATGTAAATACTCCGAATGGCTTGAGCGTATATGTTTATGGTACCAAATTTAATGTAGCTGCTTATGAGGATGATAATTATATAGAAACAGTATTGGAAAAAGGTAAGGTAAATGTGATAACCCCTAATCAGGAAACAATTGTATTGGCTCCTGGAGAACAGTTGCTTTACGATAAACAGAGTCAAAAGTCGAAAAAAAATAAAGTGGATGTCTATGGAAAGATAGCTTGGAAAGATGGAAAACTAATTTTCAGAAATGCTTCATTAGAGGAAATCCTGAAGCGTTTGGAACGACACTTCAATGTGGAAATTCAGTTTAACAACAAATCCGGGAAAGAATATAAGTACCGGGCTACTTTCCGAACTGAAACTTTGTCGCAGATATTGGATTATCTGGCCAAGTCAGGCGGTTTAAAATGGTACATCGAAGAACCGCAGCAGCAGGCGGATGATACATTGTCAAAGACTAAAATCAGAGTAGATTTATAGTAGAGTAGTAACCTTTAAAATAAAAGCCCATGGAATAACACAAGAGAATAAAAAGAAAGGAAGAAAGCTGCTACCAACAGCCGTCTTCCTCAAGTTTTTAAGATTTTCGGTACAAGTCTAGCAAACATGATATCCGAAATCAAACCATAGTTCATTTAGTAATAAACTTTAGTTAGCCACAAATGTATGAAAAAAAATCATTCATTTACAGCATTATGTCCTAAATATGCTTTAAATCTAAAACTTCCGTTAGTTATGAGGATTAGTCTAGCACTACTTTTCGCAGTAGTATTACAACTTTCTGCCGAAGATGGCTATGCCCAGCGAACGCGGGTTGCCATTTCAATGAATAATGTATCTGTAGAACAGGTACTGAATAAAATAGAGGAGACGTCCGACTATGTTTTTCTCTATAATGATAAAACAATTCAGAAGAACCGTATTGTTTCTGTGAACAGTAAATCAGGAAATATTACTGATGTCTTGAATGCCATGTTTAGAGGTACGGATATCTCTTATACGGTGATTGATAAACAGATAATTCTGTCCAAATCGAATGGAATCAACCAAAATGCCAGAGTAATTCAGGCACAAGGTACGGTGAAAGACGGTAATGGTGATCCTTTGATTGGAGTAAACGTGAAAGTAAAAGGAGCTGCAACCGGAACAATTACTGACATTGACGGTAAGTTTACTTTGAGTGTCAGAGAAGGAGAGGTAGTGGAATTCTCTTACGTTGGTTATACGACTAAAACGCTGAAACTAGTAAACGAAAATCCACTTATTGTTGTATTACAGGAAGACACGAGGACATTGAATGAGGTCGTAGTTACTGCTTTGGGTATCAAGAAAGAAGCAAAATCCTTGTCTTACAATGTTCAGCAGATCAGCAATGATGAAATAACCCGTATCGCTGATGCCAATTTTGTAAACAATTTGAATGGTAAGGTTGCGGGTGTTACTATTAATAGCTCTTCTGCCGGTGTCGGTGGTTCTTCACGTGTGGTAATGCGTGGTGCCAAGTCGTTGAATGGAAATAACAATGCCTTATATGTGGTGGATGGTATTCCCATGATTGATATGACAGCGGCTTCTACTCAACCCACGGACTCCTACGAAGGGGCAGGACAGTCGGGAGACCCGATTTCCGGCTTGAATCCGGATGATATTGAAAGCATTTCCGTATTGAGCGGTTCTTCTGCCGCGGCTTTGTATGGTAGTGCCGCTGCCAATGGAGTGGTGATGATCACTACTAAAAAAGGTAGGGAAGGACGTACCACAGTCTCTATATCTAACAATACAACATTCTCCGCTCCGTTGGTTTTGCCGGAATTTCAAAATACATACGGACAGACTGAAACGGGAAGTTATTATAGTTGGGGATCGAAGCTGAATACTCCCAGCAGTTATGACCCTGCCGATTTTTTCCAGACGGGAGTCAACGTGACAAATTCAGCCAGTTTGTCTACAGGAACGGATAAGAATCAGACTTATCTTTCTTTGGGTACTACGAATGCGCATGGCATTATTCATAATAATAACTTTGAACGTTATAATGCTACGGTACGCAATGTCTCAAAAATGGCGAAAGATAAACTGACGCTCGATCTTAGCTTTATGTTGAGTTCCGTGAAAGAACAGAATATGACGGCTCAAGGGCTTTATTTCAATCCGTTAGTGTCACTCTACTTGTTCCCTGCCGGTGATGATTTTTCCAAAGTTCAGGCTTATCAGCGTTACAACGGAGAACGTAACCTGCAAACTCAATATTGGGATTACAGTACCAATCTGGCTTTGCAGAATCCTTACTGGATTACAGAACGCATCAAAATGCCTAATCATAAAAACCGTTATATGGCTTCGGCTTCTTTGAAGTATGATTTTGCCGATTGGATTAATTTGACGGGACGTGTGAAGATGGATCGTAACAATGAACGCCGTGAACGTATGTACGATGCCGGGACAAACACACTTTTTGCTTCAGACTACGGTTACTATTCAAAGAGCAATGTCGAGAGCCAGCAGTTGTATGGAGAGTTACTATTGAATGTGAATAAGTATTTTGTAGATAATACGTATAACTTGACGGTCAATGCAGGCGCGAATTTTGAAAATAATGATTACCAATCAGACTACTTTGGTGGTAAATTGAAGTCGACCGCCAATTTATTCACTTTTGGTAATATAGATACTACAGGTGAGAATTTGGCTAATCAATATGGTTATCACATGAAGAAACGTGCCATTTTCGGTAGCGCGCAGTTGGGGTATAAATCAAGGGCTTATTTGGATGCAACTCTTCGTAATGACTGGTCGTCCACTTTCAAAGGGACGGATACTTCTTCATTCCTGTATGGTTCTGTCGGCCTTTCCGGAATCATCACGGATATCTTTCCTATCAGTAGTGATATCATGCCCTATATGAAGGCGCGTATATCTTATTCGGAAGTCGGAAATTCACCAGAAGTCTTTTTGGCCATTCCGACTTATAGTCTGGTCGGTGGCACGCCTGTAACAATGACACGTCGTCCGAACAGTCATTTGAAGCCAGAGCGTACCAAATCATGGGAGGCTGGTTTAAACTTTGTTTTCTTTAACAACAGACTGAAGCTGGATGCTTCTTTCTATCAGTCACGTACTTACAATCAATTCTTCACGCGTACCTTGTCTTCAACGACGGGATATACTTCGGAGGTCGTAAACGGTGGTCGTGTAGACAACAAAGGTATTGAATTGTCTTTGCGTTTTGATGACAAATGGGGAGACTTCGGTTGGAGCACTTATCTGACTTATTCATTGAATAAGAATAAAGTCGTAGAACTGTTGCGTAACTATGAAGATCCTTACACGCATGAACTCACTTCTTTGGACCGTATTGATATGGGAGGTACCAGTATGTATAAGATGATACTGACCGAAGGAGGTTCTATCGGAGATATTTATGTAAACACATTGCGGACAGACGAACATGGAGCCATTTATGTTCACCCTTCCGATCAGGTGGTAGTCCCGCAGTCTGATGAATTTGTAAAGGCTGGTAACAGTGCCCCTAAATATAATTTGGGTTGGGGAAATACGTTTACCTATAAAGGAATATCCTTAGGATGTTTGTTTACCGCACGTGTAGGAGGTATTGTTGTTTCTCAAACGCAAGCCACTATGGATGCTTTTGGAGCATCAAAGGCGACAGCGGACGCGCGTGATAACGGCGGAGCTTTGGTAAATGGCCGTCCTATTGATGCGGAAGCTTATTATACGACGATTGGCGGTTCGGGTTCTCAAGGTGGCATAGGTTCCATGTATGTGTATAGCGCTACCAATGTTCGTTTGGCGGAACTGTCTTTAGGATATGACATACCGATTAATAAGTATGTAAACTGGATAAAGGGGCTCAATGTTTCATTTATAGGTAAGAATTTGTTCTTCCTTTATAGAAAAGCACCGTTTGATCCTGAACTGACTGCAAGCACCGGTACTTACTTTCAGGGGATTGATATGTTCATGTCGCCCAGTTTACGTAATTTGGGATTTTCAGTGAAAGTTAATTTTTAACCAAACTCTTAATAGTCGAAGATATGGTATTAAATAAAATATTATCATGGAACAGACTTTCCATTTTGGGAATGTCGTTTCTTCTATTCAATAATACCTCGTGTATTGATTACGAGGACAATGTGAATCCGAATGAAGTCACCAATGCGATGATGGAGGTGGATAACTTGAAAACCGGAGCTTTTTTTTCACAGATGTTGCGCCGGGTGGTGCTCATTAATGATGGCTCTATCCTTGATTCCGATTATCAGATTGCGCAAAACCTCTCTCATGATCTCTATTCCGGATATATTGCGGCAACGTTGGGATCTACCAACCATAACGGGCAATATAATTTTCAGGAGAATTGGGTAAATGCAACGTTTGACTATGCTTATACCGGAGTGATGGCTCCGTGGCAAAGTATTCATAGTCTTGCCGCAGAGCAAAATTTGCCGGAAGTAGATGCGTTGGCTACTGTAGTGAAAGTAGCAGGTATGCATCGTATTGCTGATACGTTTGGTCCGATTCCGTATGTAAACTACGGCTCTTCCAGCTTGTATGACGCTTTGGATAAAGTGTATGCCAAGTTTTTTGAAGAATTAGACGATGCGATAGAAGTGTTAGGCAATTATGTCAGTGGAAATGTCGACGCGCGATTACTTAGTAAATATGATTATGTGTATGGCGGTGATGTAAAGCAATGGGTGAAGTTTGCCAACACTTTACGTTTGAGGCTTGCCATGCGTGTCGCTTATGCTGATGCGACATTGGCAAGGCAGGAGGCTGAAAAGTCTGTTCAAAATATGTATGGTCTCATAGAGAGTACTGCCGATCGTGCGCAATTATCCCACAATACATTGGAATACCATCATCCGCTGCATGAGATAGCTTATAATTTTAATTCCGGAGATTGTCGTCCGGGAGCCAGCATCGTTTCATATCTGAACGGATTGAACGACCCTCGTGTCAGTCGTTATTTTATTGCAGCAAGTGATGATGGTGGTTATCATGGCGTGCGCATTGGTATTACTACTAGTAATATGAGCAATTATCAAGGCAATAAGATTTCGAACTTTAATATTGACCGTGCTTCTACTCCTGTGGTCTGGATGACGGCTGCGGAATCTTTCTTTTTGCGTGCGGAAGGTGCGTTGAGGGGTTGGAATATGGGCACGGGTACGGCACAATCTTTCTATGAAGCCGGTGTACGGATGTCATTTGAAGAAACTGGTGCGGGCAGTGCTGACAGCTATCTGGCGGACAATACATCCGTACCGGGCGCATTTGATGATAATGTGGGCAGTGATAATTATTCTTTCAGCACTACTGTAACTCCGGCGTGGGATGCTGCCGCAAGTTTTGAAGGACAGTTGGAACGTATTATCACACAGAAATGGATTGCGATTTATCCTGACGGTCCTGAAGGCTGGAGTGAATATCGTCGTACAGGCTATCCTGAATTGATACCGGTAGTGCGAAATAGTAGTAATGGAACAGTGGATACGGATTTGCAAGTTCGTCGTTTGCCATATACCCGCGATGAGAAGTCAAATAATGCGGCGGGAGTAAGTAGCGGTAAAGCTGCCTTAGGTGGTCCGGACAATGGCGGAACCAAACTTTGGTGGGACAAGAAGGCTCGCTGATGGGTAAGAGAACATTGTTTAAATCTAAAAAACAGTTACGTATGAAAACAAAAATAACAAGTTTATTCATTTCCTTCATTGCAACGTTCGGTTTTTATAGTTGCGATACGGATGTTGAAAACATGGAGATTCAGAAATTGAAGACTTATGATGAACAATATTTCCAGAATCTGCGTGATTTTAAAAAAAGTGATCATGAAATAAGTTACGCCTATTATGAGGGTTGGTCGCCTATCGAAGGTGTTACCGGATATAAAGATCCCGCTTCATGGGGAGAACGTATGGTGGGATTGCCCGACAGCATTGATATTGTAAATCTTTGGATGGGCATACCGACGGCGGAAACTCATCCCATTGCCTATCAGGACATGAAGTATTGTCAGGAAAAGTTGGGCACTCGCTTTGTTATGCACGCCGATGCTTCCAACTATCGGCATCAGTTTACGGTTGACGGTGTGGATTATGATATGGGAGGTTCTAGTCCGAGCGATGAAGTAATGGCAGCTTATGCTAAGTGGATTATCAAACAGGTAGTGGATGGTGAGCTGAATGGTGTAGATATTGACTGGGAAGGTTGGAGCAGTGAAGACTTGATAAGATTGGTAACCATCATTGGCGAAACTTTCGGACCGAAGGGAAAACAACCGGATATGTTGCTGATTGTTGATTATTTTAGTGGGTCTCCTTCGGCCGATATTGCTCCTTATTGTGATTATATTGTCCAACAGGCTTATAGTAATCAAACAGGTTTTTTGAGCGAACCATCCAATCTTCCTTCGGAGAAAATGATTTATTGCGAATCCTTTGGAGTTTTCTATGAAGATGGGGGACAATTGATGAACTATGCGCGCTGGGAGCCGTCAAAGGGGCGTAAAGGCGGTTGTGGAGTATTCTATCTAGGAAGAAATTATTATTCTGCATCCGGTGTACCTTATAATGAATTCAGAGAGGCGATTCAAATAATGAATCCTGCGATTGAGTAAACAAATAATGATTAAACTAAGATTAGGATGAAAACATATATCTTTAAACATTCTTTATTAGCTGCCATATGGGGATTATCGGTCTTCGGTTGTGCGGATGGTGATAGTTTTGATTATAATAAGAATGTCGCTTTCATAACAGGTACTGAAACAACGCCTGTTGTCAAATTTGTAGTAGAAGATACTCCTTCTTCGTATACTGTAACCGCTTCTTCTACCAATAAAGTAGACAAAGATGTCAAAGTGAAGTTTGCTATTGACAACTCATTGGTGGAGGCTTATAATCAGGAACATAATACAAGCTATTATGCCATTCCGGAAAATGCGGTAGTTTTGGAGAATAAAGAGGTGGTTATTGAGGCGGGAAAGGCCTTTTCTACCCCCGCCACTGTCAAGGTCGTTTCTACAGAGGATTTTGCGGAAGGGCGTGTTTATGTAATTCCTGTTACGATGTCACAAGTGGAAGGTTTGGAAGTGTTGCAACCTTCCAAAACCGTTTTCTTGAAAGTAGCCCGCGTATTCTATTTCACTTCGTTGAATATCAGTAATACGGGACTTTACAGTAATTTTATCTTTCCTGATGACAAGAAGCAGGAACTTGCCAACTTTACGTATGAAATCAAGTGTTATTCTCAAGAATGGCATCGCATAGCCCGTTTGTGCAGTTTTACTTCGAAGAATGAGTCACGTTCTAGTATGCTTCGGTTCGGAGAAAACGGCTTGGACATCAATGCACTGCAATGGGTAAGCCCATCCGGAAGCATCGTTTCCACTACTCGGTTTAGCACCGACCGTTGGTATATGATTTCTTTGACTTATGACGGCAGTAAGCTGACAATGTATGTGAATGGCGTAAAAGACGCTCAAGGGGACGGTGACCGTAAACCGGTGGATTTCCAACGTTTTGAACTCGGTATGTCGTGGGCCGGATATCCGGGTAGCCAATATTTCCGCGGTCGTATGGCTGAAGTGCGTGTATGGAATCGCGCGTTAAGTCCGGCAGAGCTTCAGACAAACCTTTGTGGCGTTGATCCCCAATCGGATGGGCTGGTCGCTTACTGGAAAATGAATGAAGGCGAGGGACATATCTTTACAGATGCAACCGGGCATGGCTATGATATGGATTGGTCAAATACTGCTCGTGAAGTGACAGAATCAAGTGGTATGCAGTATAACCTTGATTACAGTGCTGCTATAGCATGGGATAGTGACGAGAAAAACAGATGTGCACAATAATAAAGTCGGTAAATTATGAATTTGAATAAATATATAATAGGATTGTTGGCTGTGGGTGGAATATTCTGCTTTCAGGCATGTAGCGACGAAAGTTATGATGTGGAGGGAAGTAGCTTGAATCAAGTGTATATCAATATGAATCGCTGGTCTTCAACGGAAAATCTTCAAAACGCGTTTGTCTATGAGGTGATGAGGACACCGGTGGGGTCTACGCTTAAAAGCGGACCGGAAAAAGTAAAAATAGGCGTCCGTTCTACTAAAGTCGCTTCGGAAGATATTACAGTGACTTTGGATATTGATAAAAATACGTTTATAGGCAATTACTCTTCTTTCCCGAATGGGGTAAATATAAGTTTGGATAAACACACACTTACTATACCTGCGGGAAGTATGCTTTCTTCTGATTCTGTTACTGTGGAAATAGAAGATGGAAAGTGGGATGAGTTTGCGGATGATTCATATCTTTTACCTCTGAAAATTATATCTGTATCTAATGCTGAATTGAGCGAAGGACATTCTTTGGCTTATTTGGTGGTTAATACGGCTTTTACTAATTGTGTGGAAGGAGCTACAAGTGTGGAAGGAACGTTGGTGAGCGATAGAAGTTCATGGACTGCTACCTATAAAGGTGCGGATGCCGGACGTGTATTCTTTGACGGGAATAATAGGTCTTATATCTCTCAAGATCGTTCCAATGTAGAACTTATTGTTGACTTGTCTAAAGAGTGTACAGGAATTTCAGGATTTAGGTTGACACATTATGGCAGCTGGTATTCTTGTTCCAGCGCAACTGTTTCTATTAGTGTGGATGGAGAAAGTTATATGAATCAAGGTAGTGTAAGTCTTCCGTCATATTCTTCTCCCCAATATATTCGCTTTTATGAAAATGTCAATGCCCGTTATCTTAAATTAGATTTGGCACCGGGCGGTTATGGCGTTGTCCTTACAGAGTTTGATATGTATCAAAACAATTAATTAGTACTTTTAAGTCTCTTGCAATGGTGTGTTGTACTTATTGCAAGAGACTTTATTTATAAAAGAAAATATGATGTTTCGCTTTATTCTATTATTGCTTTGTCTTAGTTCGCATCCTCTGTTCTCACTTTCACAAGAACCGCAACTTTCTGAAGCACTTCAGTTTGAAGAACGGAAGTTTGATTTTGGGGAAATTCAGGAGCAAGATGGAATCGTGTCTCATGTATTCCTGTTTAAGAATATAGGGAGGACGGTGGTTCATATAAGCGGCATAAGTGCTGGTTGTGGATGTGTGCAATATGAATTTCCGCAGGAGCCTATTTTACCGGGGAAGACTGGGGAAGTAACCGTCAGCTATAATCCGGCTTATCGTCCGGGCTTTTTCAGTAAGGAAATTGTCGTGTTGAGTAATAATAACACTTGTTATAATCGTATTTGGATAAAAGGGAGCGTCATCCCCTGCCGGCATTCTGTGTCGGAAAACTATCCATACGGGTATGGAAGCGGGTTGTGGATGAATTTCGAGGTAATGACATTTGGCACTATAAGTAAGGGGCACTCAAGAACAATGAAACTGAAATATGCGAATGATACCGATAAGGATATGCAACTTATGTTTGTGGTAGTGGGTGGAAATACGGATATTAAATTTATCAGCCCACATCTGGTGAAACCTCACGAAGAGGGGATAATGCCCATTACTTATCAAAATTCGGGACAGTTTGACGCGGAAACAAATATCTATCCGGTGGTGAACGGAAAGGTGCTGGCGAAACCGTTGAAAGTAACTTATATAAAAAGATAAATCTCAAAAACAATGATGGTAGAAAATGCCGTTAATTATAAATATCAGTTGAATCTTATACCATATTATACAATGATACAGCGCTTTTGTGTTTTGCTAATAATACTAGTAATGAGGGTGTCTGTTTTTGCTCAATCATCTCTGCCATATTATAAAAAGAAGGAGCTATCTGTTGATATAAGACTTTCAGATTTACTTTCCCGCATGACTCTGGAAGAAAAGGTCGGTCAGTTACTTTGTCCTTTAGGTTGGGAAATGTATGAAATCCATGGTAGTGAGGTTCATCCTTCCGGAAAGTTCAAGCAATTGATTAAAGAAAGAAATGCCGGAATGCTTTGGGCAACTTATCGTGCTGATCCCTGGACAAAGAAAACATTGGCTAATGGCTTAAATCCAGAATTGGCAGCGAAAGCCGGAAATGCATTGCAAAAGTATGTGATGGAGAATACCCGTCTGGGAATTCCGATGTTTTTAGCGGAAGAAGCCCCTCATGGGCACATGGCAATTGGTGCTACAGTTTTTCCTACGGGTATCGGAATGGCGGCTACCTGGTCACGGGAATTAGTAAAAGAAGTTGGTCAAGTTATCGCTAAAGAAATTCGTTCCCAAGGTGGGCATATTAGTTACGGTCCCGTACTTGATTTGACCCGTGATCCCCGTTGGTCCCGCGTGGAAGAGACATTTGGTGAAGATCCTGTGTTGAGTGGCATTTTAGGGGCGTCTATGGTTGACGGTTTAGGTGGAGGTAATCTATCACAAAAATACGCTACCATAGCTACCTTGAAACATTTTCTGGCATACGCTGTGCCGGAGGGTGGACAGAATGGTAATTATGCTTCAGTCGGTATTCGTGATTTGCATCAGAATTTTCTTCCTCCTTTTCGTAAGGCAATAGATGCAGGGGCATTGTCTGTAATGACTTCATACAATTCGATAGATGGGATACCTTGTACGTCGAACCATTATTTGCTGACTCAACTCTTGCGTAATGAATGGAAGTTTCGTGGCTTTGTAGTTTCCGATTTATATAGTATTGAAGGGATTCACGAAAGCCACTTTGTTGCTCCAACCAAAGAGAATGCAGCCATACAATCTGTAACGGCTGGCGTTGATGTTGACTTGGGTGGGGATGCTTATACCAACCTTTGTCATGCAGTTCAATCCGGACAAATGGATAAGGCTGTGATTGATACGGCTGTCTGCCGGGTGTTACGGATGAAGTTTGAGATGGGCTTGTTTGAGCATCCTTATGTGGATCCGAAAATTGCTGCTAAAACAGTACGCCGTAAAGAACATATCGACCTGGCACGTAAAATCGCACAGTCTTCCATAACACTTCTCAAAAATGAGAATTCAATTCTTCCTTTAAGCAAGACGATAAATAAGGTGGCGGTAATTGGCCCTAATGCTGACAATCGATATAATATGTTAGGGGACTATACAGCCCCGCAGGAAGATAGTAATGTGAAAACAGTTCTTGATGGAATTCTAACAAAATTATCTCCTTCTCGTGTGGAATATGTACGAGGCTGTGCTATTCGTGATACTACAGTGAATGAGATAGAACAAGCAATTGAAGCTGCCCGTCGCTCCGAAGTTGTAATTGTGGTTGTGGGTGGTTCCAGTGCCCGTGATTTTAAAACGAGCTATAAAGAAACAGGTGCGGCTGTAGCTGAAGAGGGTAGTGTAAGTGATATGGAGTGTGGAGAAGGATTTGACCGTGCTAGTTTATCCTTACTTGGTAGACAACAAGAACTATTGGAATCTTTGCAAAAGACAGGTAAGCCTTTGATTGTCGTTTATATTGAAGGTCGTCCTTTAGAAAAGAATTGGGCTTCGGAATATGCTGATGCACTACTGACTGCTTACTATCCGGGGCAGGAGGGTGGAAATGCCATAGCGGATGTTCTCTTTGGAGATTATAATCCTTCCGGACGTTTGCCAATCTCCGTTCCGCGTTCTGTAGGTCAGATTCCGGTTTATTATAATAAGAAAGCTCCTCGAAATCATGAATATGTGGAAGTGTCATTTTCTCCGTTATATAGCTTTGGTTATGGGATGAGTTATACCACTTTTGAATATTCTGATTTGCAGGTAGTGCAGAAATCTGCTCGTTGTTTTGAAGTCTCATTTAAAGTAAAGAATACAGGGAAGTGTGATGGTGAAGAAGTAGCACAACTTTATATGAGAGATGAATATGCATCAGTTGTTCAGCCGATGAAACAGTTGAAACATTTTGAACGTTTCCATTTGAAAAAAGGAGAAGAGAAAAAAGTTACTTTTGTTTTGACAGAGGAGGACTTTTTCTTGGTTAACTATACTTTGAAGAAAGTAGTAGAGTCTGGAAATTTCCATCTTATGATTGGTGCCGCTTCTAATGATATTAGGTTGCAGAATGTTATTTTAGTGGAGTAATTTTTATTAATATCTATATTAAGAGATTTCCAGTTTCGTTTTCTCTTAATAAAAAAGAGAGAATATTCCTTTTGCGGAAATATCCTCTCTTTCTCACCTAAAACCTAAACCTTTTATTTTAATTACTTGCTATTATAAGCAACCAACATCCAAACCAATTTTTCCTGTTCTTTCAGATAATCGCTCATCATCGAAACGGTTACTTCGTCTCCAGCTTGAGAAGCGATAGATAAGATCTTACGTTCTTCACCAATCAAATAGCTGATAGACTGAAGGATATTATTCAAAGCTTCGTCTCCGTTGCTTACCTTATCCACTTCATTCACATTTGCTACTTTTAGATAATCGCTGAATTTATTGGCAGGAGTACCACCCAGCATCAAGATACGTTCTGCGATTTCATCCACCTTTTCAGCCGTGTCATCATACATCTTTTCGAATTGACTGTGGAGTACAAAGAAATTATGTCCCTTGATATTCCAGTGGAAACCGCGAAGATTGGTGTAATACACTTGGAAGTCTGCTAATAGTTGTTGCAAAGATGCTACTACGTTGTTTGCTCCCGATTCGTTCAATTTGATAAATTCTAAAGTTTTCATATTCTTTTATTTTTAATGATTTATACTTGTTTTCTTTTTTTCTGTACTGCAAAGATAAGGCGTAAAATGCTTGTTGGCAAACTGAAAATTTCTATCTTTGCATAGATGAAATCTATAACTTAATAAGATTTGATAGATGACGATACAACAATTAGAGTATATACTGGCTGTAGACCAGTTCAGGCATTTCGCACGAGCAGCTGAATATTGTCGTGTGACGCAGCCTACTTTGAGTGCAATGATTCAGAAACTGGAAGATGAACTGGGAGTAAAGTTGTTCGATAGGACAGTACAGCCCGTTTGTCCGACAGCCATCGGACAGAAAGTGATAGACCAGGCTCGCGTGATTCTGGCGCAGGCAGCTCAAGTGAAAGAAATAATCAGTGAAGATAAACAGTCATTGTCAGGCGTATTCCGCTTGGGGGTATTACCTACTATCGCTCCCTATCTGCTTCCTCGCTTTTTTCCTCAACTAATGGAAAAATATCCCGAACTGGATATTCGTGTCACGGAAATGAAGACACAGGATATTCAGCAGGCTTTGCATGCCGGAGATTTGGATGCGGGAATTATTGCCAGCAAACTGGAAGATACGTTCTTGACAGAAGAAACTCTTTTCTATGAGCAATTTTACGCTTATGTGTCACGAAAAGAATCCTCTTTCAAGCATGATATGATCCGTACTTCTGATATAACAGGCGAACATCTTTGGCTTTTGGACGAAGGACACTGCTTTCGCGATCAACTCGTCCGTTTCTGTCAGATGGAGGCCGTGAAGGTTAATCAGATGGCCTATCGTTTGGGGAGTATGGAAACTTTTATGCGAATGGTAGAAAGTGGAAAAGGAATCACTTTTATTCCCGAACTAGCAGTGGTGCAATTGACGGAAGAACAGCGGCAGTTGGTACGTCCGTTTGCCATTCCCCGACCTACACGGCAAGTGGTACTGGCAACAAATAAAGATTTTATTCGCCACAGTCTCTTATGCGTCCTGAAAGAGGAAATAAAGGCGGCGGTTCCCAAGGAAATGCTTTCTTTACAGTCCATACAATGTTTGTTATAGCACATTAGGGAATCCCTTTTTCCATCGAGAACAATCTCTTTCTGTAAAAAATGTAGCAAAGTTGCGCTATAATAATACGGATATGTTTTGATTTCTAGTCTGAATTGCTTATTTTTGGAAAGTAAACAAAAAACAATATTAATTACTATGAAAAAGTACATTGCAGAAATGATTGGAACGATGGTGCTCGTCCTTATGGGATGTGGTAGCGCCGTCTTTGCTGGTGGTTTGGCTGATACAGTAGGTGCTGGTGTGGGAACGATCGGCGTAGCTTTAGCCTTTGGTTTATCCGTAGTGGCGATGGCGTATGCTATCGGAGGTATTTCGGGATGTCACATTAATCCTGCTATTACATTAGGAGTGTTTTTGACTGGTCGTATGAATGGAAAATATGCAGGTATGTATATGATTTTCCAGGTAATCGGAGCTATTATCGGCTCGGCTATTCTTTTTGCTTTAGTTTCTACCGGTGCTCATGACGGGCCTACAGCGACAGGTTCGAATGGTTTTGGCGATGGAGAAATGTTGCAGGCATTTATTGCGGAAGCAGTATTTACTTTCATATTTGTATTGGTAGTGCTCGGCTCTACCGATCCGAAGAAGGGAGCAGGTAATCTGGCAGGACTTGCCATCGGTTTGACTCTTGTGTTGGTACATATTGTATGTATTCCTATCACAGGGACTTCTGTGAACCCGGCACGTAGTATTGCTCCGGCATTATTCCAAGGAGGAGAAGCATTGTCTCAGTTGTGGTTATTCATCCTTGCTCCATTTGTAGGAGCTGCATTGAGTGCAGTAGTTTGGAATTATCTGGGAGATAAGAAATAACTCTTTTAGAAGAAAGAATATAAAGAAGAAAGTAAAAGGGCGGCAGTTTCACAACTACCGCCCTCTTTTGCGTAATTAATATATTATATTAAAAAAGAGTGTGTTTCGCATGTTCACATTAGATTAGTCGTCTAAGGAAATTTCACTTCATAAGTTTTCGGCCCGCCATAAATGGTGTTGACACGAATTCTTAGTCCCTTTTTCCCCTCCATCCGGTCTTTAATCTTATCCAGTTTGAAAGACACATATCCTTCACCCAAACGTTGAGGATCATCTCCTTCACTGTTATGACGGAATTCCAGATTGATATATTCGTCCTCCGCATTGCCTTCGTCAGCAGTGGGAGCAGTCTCTTCTTTGTCGTTAATCACCAGATTCAGGAAATGTTTTTTATCATCACTATGTGTTCCGTAATATTGGAATTCAATCGTCAGATATTTATTATCCTTATTGATCCACATATAAGTCGTGTTGATCTTATCATCTCCGATTTTCTCTTCGTCGTTGTCATCTTCACCCATTGTGACGATGTCTTTGGTTAAGATTGGATTGATACCTTTCACCTGAATATTAAGGTCGTATCCATTCACAGGCTCTTCCAACTCGTTGAATATCACAAAAGCTCTTTGTCCCTCCACCCAATCTTCATTGTTCCATCCTTGTGAGTTGCTGGGATACATCTTTTTCCCGTCATCCAAAGTGAAATAAAATTCCTTGCTATCCTGGCTAATCATATTGATGGTGCTGATAGCCAGAAGATCGGACGAATTATCATCGTCGTCCAAGCATGACTGGAGAATCGGCATGGTAGTCATAATAGCAAAGATAAAGGCAATGAATTTAAATTTCTTCATATACTTACTAGGTTTTAGATTTTATAATATTTATGTTTTCTGTAGTGAAAATGCAAGAGGATAGAAAATATTGCATTCGGATCTGTTAAAGAAACAAAAGTGATAAAAGAGTTGTTCTCTCTATGCAGTATTTCTATCTTTGCTGCATTTATAAGGTAAACACGTGTATAAGAGAATGGAAGAAATAGAGTTGTCGGAACAATGTAGGCTGGGTAATAATCGGGCCCGCAAGGAACTGTATGAACAGTATGCGGGGCGTATGCTTGGCATCTGTCTACGCTATACCGGCGACCGGGATACAGCCCAGGATCTGCTTCACGACGGTTTTTTAAAGATATTCGATTCGTTCGATAAGTTCACCTGGAGGGGTGAAGGCTCTTTGCGAGCCTGGATGGAACGGGTGATGGTCAACACAGTTTTACAGTATCTTCGGAAAAATGATGTGATTAATCAGTCGACACCTTTGGAAGAGTTGCCCGAAGAATATGAAGAGCCGGATGCTTCCGATGTAGAAGCGATACCACAAAATGTGTTGATGCAGTTTATTGAAGAATTACCCGCCGGCTATCGTACTGTGTTCAATCTTTATACATTTGAAGACAAATCGCATAAAGAAATCGCACAGGTATTAGGTATCAATGAAAAATCTTCAGCTTCGCAACTGTTTCGTGCGAAGAGTGTATTAGCAAAAAGAGTAAAAGAATGGATAATGCATAATGGATAGATAGAGATGGAAGAGAAAGAATTGTGGATGAATAAGTTGAAGGAGAAGCTTGCGGATTATTCCGAACCGGCGCCTGCTTCCGGTTGGGAACAACTGGAGAAAGAACTTATGCCTCCTGTGGAGAAGAAAATATATCCTTATCGAAAATGGATGATGGCTGCTGCAGCTATTATAATATTAGCTGTCGTTTCGTCAGTAAGTCTGTATTTTCTAGGGACACCCGCTGCGGATGAAATACGTCATATACAAACTCCGGCATTGGCTTCCACGCCCGATGCATTGCCGGGTGTGCAACAACCGGATATGCAGGGAACTGCTGTGGAACCTGTCTTACGGCCGGTAACTCGCGAAGATCGTTTGGCGAAAGTCGACAGGAATCATACGGAGCAGAAAACAGGTGTAGATCCATTAGGGATCGGTAATGAAAATAAACTTTCAACAGGAAATGGAGAAGACTCTTTGAGTGAGGAAGATAAGAATGTAAAAGGAAATGGAGAAACTGAAAATGTAAAAGATGAACCGAAGCAGGCAGAAAATACAGATGTCAGTCAGGGACAGTCACAGGATACAGAGCGATCGAATAACAGACCGCGTCGTCCTTCCGGTAAAGACAAACTTCATATTCCGACAGAAAAAAGATCTTCTCAAAAGGGAACATGGTCAATGGGACTTTCGGTAGGAAATTCAGGAGGTGCTTCAACAGAAGTAGGTGCCGGATCTCATGCTTATATGTCACGTGTGAGTATGCTTTCAGTTTCCAACGGTCTGATGGAGACGATTCCTAATGACCAAACATTGGTTTTCGAAGATGGAGTACCTTACCTGCGTCAGGCAAAACAGGTGGTTGATATTAAACATCATCAGCCTATTTCTTTCGGATTGTCCGTTCGTAAAGGTTTAGCTAAAGGATTCTCTCTTGAGACAGGACTGACTTATACGCTGCTTTCTTCGGATGCAAAACTGGCAGGTGAAGAACAACAGATAGAGCAGAAACTGCATTATATCGGTATTCCGTTGCGTGCCAACTGGAACTTCCTGGATAAGAAACTCGTCACTCTTTATGTTTCCGGTGGAGGTATGGTTGAGAAATGTGTTTATGGAAAGCTAGGATCTGAAAAAGAAACAGTGAAGCCTTTGCAGTTCTCGGTATCCGGTGGTGTAGGTGCGCAGATCAATGCAACGAAACGTTTGGGTATTTACGTGGAACCGGGTGTTGCTTATTATTTCAATGATGGCTCCGATATACAGACTATACGTAAAGAGAATCCGTTTAACTTCAACATACAAGCAGGTGTTCGTCTGACTTATTAGTACGAACTACCTCACTAAATATAGTAACGCCATCCGGTTCGGATACCGTCACTATCCTGATTGGATAGCGTCATTATCCTGACCGGATGGCGTTACTATTTGCTATTTACTATCTTTTTCTTCAGAAAAGTCGGATAATTGAGAAAATATTAATAATATTGTCACCTGTTTATGACCTATGGCTGCATACCTTTGTTGCAAAATTCTAAGATATGGTAGATTCTACAGATGAAAAACATTTATTAATCGACTTAAAAGGCGGTTCCTTTCAGGCATTCGAAAGATTGTATAATATGTATAGTGGCAAACTGTACAATTTCATTATGCGACTCTCTTCCGGCAATCAATATATGGCCGAAGAAGTGGTGCAAGCCACTTTTATTCGTATATGGGAAGTGCATGAAAAAGTAGACCCGGCTTCCTCGTTTATCTCTTTTCTCTGTACGATTGCCAAAAACTTATTGATGAATATGTATCAGCGTCAGACCGTAGAGTATGTTTACAATGAATATCTCATGAAAAGTAGCGTAGACCGTGATTCACAGACAGAAGAGAATATTGATCTGCGCTTTTTGAATGAGTATATCGATTCTCTTGCCGAAGAACTGCCTGCGCAACGGAAGAAAATATTCATTTTGAGCAAAAGGCAGAATTACACAAATAAAGAAATAGCCGAAATCATGGGAATTTCCGAAAGTACGGTTGCTACCCAATTATCTTTGGCTGTGAAATTTATGCGTGAACAGTTGATGAAGCATTATGATAAGGTAATTACCCTTTTGTTGGCCTTTTTTGTTAATGAAATGTAATAGTAATACTTGTTTTTGGATGGGAAGTAGGATGAAAATGTATACTTGTAAATAAGTGGAAAGATGGATAAGACACATTATAAAGAGCTAATTGAAAAATATTTCGAAGAAACGATCACGGATGTCGAGATAAAAGAACTGTCAGACTGGATAAAGAATGACCGTCAGTTGCATGACTGGTGGGAGCAAGAGTTTGAGAGATCGGATTCCTCCATGAACCCAGTGTTGCGTGATAAACTTTTTGCCCGGATCAAAGAAGAGACTTTGGGCAAGGAAGTGCGCCCCCTCCGTATCATCCCTTGGAAATGGGTTGCTGCTATTTTATTACCTGTCTGTGTCGCTTTCTTCACTTACTATCTTTTAGATTCTTCTCCAACGGCAGAAACACCCTTTATTGTGAAAGCGGGCAAAGGAGATAAAGCAACCATTGAATTGCCGGACGGAACAAATGTTGTTCTCAATTCAGCTTCCCAATTAAGTTACCTGAATAACTTCGGAGAAAAAGTTCGTCGCGTGCAACTGAATGGTGAAGCCTATTTTAAAGTAGCCCATGATGAGAAACACGCCTTCATTGTGCAAATCGGTGATTTGGAAGTGAAAGTGCTCGGTACTTCTTTTAATGTATCTGCCTATGAAGATGCCAAAGACGTGACAGTCGTTCTTTTGGAAGGAAAAGTAGGGGTCTATGCGCAGAAAATATCGCATATCATGAAGCCCGGCGACAAAATAGAATATAATAAAGCCACTCATAAGATAACAGCCACTCAAGTGCATCCGAATGATTATATTGAATGGACGAAAGGAAATATCTATTTTGAGAAAGAATCTTTGGAGAATATAATGAAAACCCTTTCACGTATCTATGACGTAGAGATTCGTTTCGACTCCAATAAACTACCTAATGAATATTTCACCGGAACCATTCCGGGAGGCGGCATACAGAATGCGCTGAATATTCTGATGCTTACTTCACCTTTCTATTATGAAATGGACGGTTCGGTGATTGTTTTGAAGGAGAAATAAATGGAACTTTCATAGAGTATCTTTGTTTATTCATCGAATAACGTCTATATTTGTGGTACACTAATTTGAAGATGCAATGAATACATTAGAGCGTAAATTGCCGATAGGGATACAGACATTTGAAGATATACGCCGAGGAAATTATCTTTATGTGGACAAGACGTCTATTTTATGGCAAATAATAAATACGGGAAAGCCTTATTTTCTTAGTCGTCCCCGTCGTTTTGGCAAAAGTCTGCTAGTTTCTACTTTTGAAGCCTACTTTCAGGGGCGTAAAGACCTTTTTGAGGGTTTGGCAATTGAAAAGTTAGAGACAAAGTGGGAGCAATATCCGGTTCTGCATCTTGATTTGAATGCGAAGAGATATGAGACGGCAGCAGATTTGGTTGCCATGCTAAATCAGTATTTGGAGAAATGGGAAGCCGTCTATGGTGATGAGAAGAAAGACCGTAGTCCTGAAGAACGCTTTAGTTACATCATCGAGCAAGCCTATTTGAAAACTGGAAAAGGAGTTGTGGTATTAGTAGATGAGTATGATAAGCCTTTGCTGCAAGCCCTTTTAGATGAAAACTTGTTGGATGAATACCGTCGTATTCTGAAGGCTTTTTATGGAGTACTAAAAAGTTCCGATCGCTATCTTCGGTTTATATTCTTGACAGGAGTCACAAAATTTGCCCAAGTAAGTGTATTCAGTGATTTGAATCAGTTGAATGATATTAGTATGAAAATTCCTTATGCCAATATTTGTGGTATTACTAAGAAGGAGTTAGTATCTACATTTACTCCCGAGTTGGAGCACTTGGCAGAAGTGCAGGAGATGTCCTTTGAAGATACAGTCGATAAAATGACAGCAATGTACGATGGCTATCACTTTACATATAGCGAAGAAGGACTATTCAATCCCTTCAGTGTGCTCAATGTCTTTGATGGATTAATGTTTGATAATTACTGGTTTCAGACTGGTACTCCTACCTATCTTGTAGAACTGCTGAAACAAAGTGATTATGATTTACGTTTGCTGATAGATGGCTTGGAAGTAGGAAGTTCCGGATTTGCAGAATACCGTGCGGAGACAAAGAATCCCCTTCCGATGATCTACCAAAGTGGTTATCTGACAATTAAAAATTTCGATAAATCATTGAACCTATATACATTAGGCTTCCCGAATGACGAGGTGAAATATGGTTTCCTTAAATTCCTGATACCCTATTATACCCCCATCTCTTCTGATGAAACGGATTTTAATGCAGTTAAGTTTGTCCGTGAACTTCAGTTGGGCGACGTTCATTCCTTTATGGAACGTATGAAATCATTCTTTGCCGACATTCCCTACGAATTGAATACAAAGACTGAACGTCATTATCAGGTTATTTTCTATCTTGTCTTTAAGTTGATGGGACAATATGTAGATGCGGAAGTACGCAGTGCAAAAGGCCGTGCCGATGCAGTGGTGAAAACAAAAGACCGTATTTATGTTTTTGAGTTTAAGCTGGAAGGAACAGTAGACGAAGCTCTGAAACAAATAGATGAAAAAGGATATCTGTTACCTTATCGAACAGACGGGCGTGAACTGGTTAAAGTCGGTGTCTCCTTTAATGCTGAAGAACGTAATATCGGTGAATACAAAGTAGTTTAATTACTTATTGAGTACAATATAGAATAGAACCATTCCGAAGCCCTCTACTTAGGAATGGTTTTTTTTGTTCTCTGAATTGAATAAGTTAACGAGAGTTAAAGTCTGATAGACGGTTGGACGAGCGAGTATAGCAGTCTGTATACCTATCAAACAACTTAAAAGTTTTGATATATGAAGCACAAAACAACCTTTGAAAAACTCCCTCAAACAAACGTGGGGAGAAGTAAGAACTGGAAAACACTGCGGGCTATTTGTCTGCTATTGTTTTTAAGCGTCTCTTTTACCGCTTATTCTCAAATAACGGTGAATGTGAAAGACATCTCTTTGAGAGCCTCTTTAAAGAAAATCGAGCAAGTAAGCAATTACAAATTCTTCTACAATGAGAGCCTTCCGGAGTTAAACCAAAAAGTTTCGTTAAATGTGAAAGATGCAACGATTGAACAAACCATGCAACAACTTTTGGGTAAAATGGAGTTAACCTACAAGAAAGAGCAAGAGAATGTCATTGTATTGATTCGTAAACCACAAGAAAAGCAGCGTAATATAAAGGTTTCAGGAACCGTAGTTGATTCGAATGGAGAGCCTATTATCGGTGCTAGTGTTGTGGTCAAGGGTACATCTAATGGAACAATAACTGATTTAGATGGTAATTTTTCCATCAATGATGTCTCCGAAACATCTCAACTAACAGTTTCCTACATCGGATATAAACCCGTTCAACTTCGTGCTACCGATAAAAATATGGCGAAAGTTGTTCTGCAGGAAGATAGTAAGATGATTGAAGAAGTCGTAGTCGTTGGCTATACTCCTATGCGTAAGAGTGATTTCACAGGTTCTTTGGCAAGTGTTAAGGCTAGTGAATTATCTCTTTCAGCAGCAACCGCCGGACAAGCTTTAGTCGGTAAAGTCGCTGGTGTACAGGTGATGCAGACAAGTGGTGCGCCGGGAGAAGGAGTGAAGATTAAAGTTCGTGGAACGAACTCTCTTTCAGCTAGTACAACACCTCTCTATGTGATTGATGGATATCCGGCTTCAGAAGATGTATATATCAATCCCGAGGATATTGAAACTATTGATGTATTGAAAGACGCAGCTTCGGCAGCCATTTATGGTTCTCGAGGTGCTAGTGGCGTGGTACTTATCACCACAAAGAGGGGTAATTCGGGAAAAGCCCGTATTGATTATGACTATCAGTTTAGTATGCAACAAGTAGAGCGTAAGATTAAGTTGCTGGATGCCTATCAATACAGGGATTTGGTAATTGAAGCCCGTAATAATTCTTATCGTGATAAAGCAGAAGCTGCTGGAAAATCATGGAACCCATTGGATGATAATGCAATAAGAGCTTCAAAAGGTTTTAACTTGAATGAAGTGGGCATTTCTGATTTGTTTTTTGATTTCACAACCGGAAAACCGGTCGATCCTACTTACAATACAGATTGGCAGGACGCCATCTATGGGAATGCTCCGATGCATCGTCATAATCTATCTGTTACAGGAGGACAGGATTTCTTGAAATATCGTTTTAGTTTGGGTTATCTGGATCAGGATGGAATTATAGCTCCTTCCGGACATAAGCGTTTGAATGTTCGTGCCAATGTAGATGCAGAAGTCACGAAACGCTTGAAAGTTGGAGTAAACTTTTCTTTTGTTGATGTTTCGGAACGACAGGTTCAAGCAGACGGTCGTTATATAAATGATGGTGTCGTACAAAGTGCTCTATTAATGTTTCCTCAATTCCCTGTATATAATTCGGATGGAACTTATGCAGTCGGAAATCAGATTGCGATGAAAGCTGATGGCTATCAGATGGTCGAGAATCCCGTGGCACTTGCTCATGAAATTGATATCCGCAACAAGTCAAGCCGAATGAATTTCAATGCTAATATCACTTATGATATATTGAAACAGCTTCAGTTTAAAGCCAATTTGGGAACTCAATATTATACTTCCCGTTATAATTACTATCGTCCGCGTACTGTAGGACAAGATGGTGATATGCCCAATTCGGATGCTGTTCAGGCACGTGTGAAAGCTCGTGACATAACAAATCGTGATATTGACCGTTTGGGAGAGTTTACGTTAAATTATAATGGTGAATTCGGGAAACATCGCCTGAATGCTTTAGTGGGCTACACCTTACAGAAAAAAACTTATGACCGCGTAGCCGTTGAAGCAACAGGTTTTCCCGACGACCGTATTCATGAAGTGACAGCGCATGGTCCGAATGCTTCCGATATAGGCTTGTATAGCAGCGATACCCGAAAGGCTGCATGGACAATGATGTCTTATCTGGCACGTGTAAACTATTCATTCGATAATCGCTATGTAGTGACGGGTACAGTAAGAACTGACGGATCTTCACGTTTTGGAAAAGAAAACCGTTGGGGTTGGTTTCCTTCTATTTCTTTAGGTTGGACTATATCGAATGAAAAGTTTTATCAGGATTTGTTAGGTAATAATTCATCCTTAAAACTTCGTGCCAGTTGGGGATTGAGTGGAAACAACAATATTGGTAACTACGAGCATACAGCTACTATGTCTCAAGGTGGTTACGTATATGGTAATACTGTCGAAACAGCCTATTGGCAAGGAACTTTCAAAGATGCGGCTATCGGATGGGAAAAAACATCCCAATACAATGTAGGGTTTGATTTGGGATTATTCAATGGTCGTGTCAACTTGATAGGTAACTATTATAATAGTCTTTCGTATGATTTGTTGTACGACCAGCCTATATCATCCATATCGGGCTCTTCCAGTGTAAAAACAAACTTGAAAAATGCAAAAGTACGTAATAGCGGAGTTGATTTCCAAATAGACGGGCGTATTTTGACAGGAGATTTTAAATGGAATGTAAGTGCTAATATATCAGTAAATCGAAATAAAGTTGTCGATTTGGGTGGTATTAATGATTTGTATTTAGTTAGTGAGCGCAATGTGGTAAGCCATGTGACCCGTTCCGGGCTTCCTATCGGCTCTTTCTATGGCTACATTGCTGATGGTATTATTTCCGAGAAGGATTACACCAATATAATGATTGATAAAAGCAATCTGGTTAATGGCAAATTTCCTGACGGATATCAGTTGATAGGACCGGCAGTTCCTAATTATAATAACATACATCCGGGAGATGTGAAATGGCGGGATGTTGATAAGAATGGTTTGATTACAGAAAACGACCGTGAAATTCTAGGCAATGCTTACCCGGATTTTACATACGGTATCAGTACCGATTTCTCTTATAAGAACTTTGATTTGAGAGCGACATTTACCGGTTCTCAAGGAGCTGAAGTAATAAACTTCCAGAAATATTATCTGTACAATATGGAAGGCTCCGGCAATCAGTTGGCATCTGTTTTGAACCGTTGGCATTCTGACGAAAATCCGGGTTCCGGCGGAGTGTTTCGTGCAGCGCGTAGTTCCACTCCTAATACCAGTCAGCGGCTTAGTTCTTATATGGTGGATGATGCTTCCTATTTCCGTTGTGCAAATATCACATTGGGGTATAATTTTCCGGTGAAGTGGATGCAGAAAGTGAGCGTTCAGGCGTTGAGGCTATATGTCAGTGTTGACAATTTATTCACATTGACCGATTATGAAGGATATAATCCTGAAGTGGATTATAAAGGTAATAACCTGTTACCCGGTTTTGATTGGGGAGTTTATCCTTTGGCACGTACTTATAGTATAGGAGCAAAAATAACTTTTTAAATAAATAAAGAATCAGATTATGAAAAAATACATAGTATTTATCGCAGTAAGTTCGCTATTGTTTTGCAGTAGTTGTACGAGTTTTCTGGAAGAAACCAATCCAAATAAGATTCCGGCCAGTACTTTCTATCAGACCGAAGATGATATTGCAATGGCTGCGAATGGTGCGTATGCAGCTTTGAGAGGAAACGGGTATTATAAGAATATGTATTTGTACACAGATGTTCGTTCGGAAAACACCACGTTGCAGGATCCGGGAGCAGGAAATGGGGTTAATTATCAATTTTATAACTATACATTGACAACAGATAATGCACAAGTGAAAACTCATTGGGCAGATTTGTATAAATGCGTGACAAGAGCTAATATAATATTGGATCAGATAGATGATATTCCTTTTAAGGATGAAGTTGTGAAAAACCAGAAAAAGGCGGAAATGTATTTCTTGCGTGGATTGACTTATTTTCATCTTGTAATGCAGTTTGGAGATGTCCCTATCGTAACCAAAGAACTAAAGACGAAAGATGAAATTCAGAAATATACTGCCCGCCAGCCAAAGAGCGAAGTCTATAATTTGATTATTTCCGATTTGACACAGGTTATTAATAGTGAATTGCCGGATATTCAAACGGGTAATGGGGTAGGCCGTGCTTCAAAAGCTGCTGCGTATGCTTTATTGGGCAAAGTTTACTTGACAATGGCTGCTGATTCTGATTTTCAGTCGGAAAGAACTTCAAATCTGCAATCTGCGAAAACAAATTTAGTTGCAGCATGGAACATGAAACCTTTTACAAGCCTGAAAGATATCCCTTATGCTGATGTTTTTGATAAGGAAGCTCAAACATTCTGTCAAGAGAATATTTTTCAGGTGATGTATAAAGGAGGCAACTCCAGTTTAGCCTCAAATTACGCCTATATATTTCAACCCACTTCCCAGACGGGGCTTACTTCGCAGAAAACGGGGACGGGGAATAATATACCGACGTCTGATATGATGAGTGCCTATGAATCGGGAGATACGCGTAAGGCTATCTCGTGCGGTACGTCACAGAACGTTAATTATGTGAAGAAGTACACAGATCTCGATGACATAAATGGCTATGGGGCGAATAACTGGATTGTGCTTCGTTATGCCGATGTCGCATTAATGTTGGCAGAAGTGAAAATGCATTTGAGCGAGAATGATGCGGTAAGCTATTTGAACATGGTACGCGAACGTGCTGGTCTGGATGATTATTCCGGCAGTAGTTTGCGCGATGCGATCCTTCGTGAGAGAAGAGTCGAGTTTGCTTTTGAAGGACAGTATTGGTATGATTTGTTACGTCTTTATTCTCGTCAGGAACTGTTGGAGCACATGAAAGCGAAGAATCCAAATTTCTCTGCGAAAGATTTTTTGTTGCCTATCCCGTATGATGAACATAAACTGGATCCGACAAGAATGTATCAAAATGAAGGATATAACTAAAAATAAAATAGTATGATAAGAAAAATCTCAAATATCATTTATATATCAGTATTAGCAGTCGTTTTATTTGCTTGTGGGGATGATAGTACGATTGAAGAACAGGGGAGTGGAACGATTACTGCTAGAGTTATGGCAAGTAATGCCTATCCGGCATTAGAAGAGAAAGTTGTTCTGAAGGTAGCTCTTAATGATGGGCAAGACATCCAATCTGTGGTTTGGACGATGGAAGGGCAGACATTGGGTGAAGAACCTGAATTGGAATATACGTTTACGAAAGAAGGAAGTTATAATATTTCGGTTAGGGTGACAGATAAGACTGGCAATGTAGCGGCGGCTCTGCAGAAATTACAAGTATCCGGCAAGAGTTTACGTTATGCTTTGCAACACTTTGACCCTGCAAAAGTTTGGATAATGGGGCATCGTGGCAATTCTTCCAACCCGAATATTCCCGAAAATTCGATAGCTGGAATTGAAAGTTGTATAGAATTAGGGGGAGCTGTAGATATTGTAGAAGTAGATCCTCGCATGACAAAGGATGGAGTAATTGTGTTGATGCATGATGAAACCATAGACAGGACAACTACAGGGAAGGGGAAAGTGAAAGATTTGACTTATGAGCAGCTCCAGTCTTATCGTCTGAAGCTGGCAGACGGCACAGTAACCAATCACACGGTCCCCTCTTTGTATGACGCATTGGTTGCAGGGCGGGGAAAGATCTTTTTTGATTTGGACTTCTTGAATAAAGTGTCTCCTAAAGAACTGTATGATGTTGTGAAAAGCTGTGGGATGTTAGACCGTGTGTTCTTTTATACATCTAATAATCGGGATGTCTTGCAGAATATTTTGGATTATTCGCCGGCTCCTATACCTTATCCGCAGTGTGAAAACGAGGAGCATGCAGATTTCCTTTCACAGCAACCAGGAGTGATGTTTGCCCAGATATCTTTGTCGAAAACATTAAATGGCGGGCTCTCGACAGCCATATCTTCAAAAGGGCTGTTTGTCTCGACTAATATGTTAGATATGAATGGTTATACCTATGATACACAGATGACACAAGGAAACTATACAGGAGTGGACTTGATTTTGTCGAAGGGGATTAATCTGATACAGACAGACCATCCCCAGTTGCTGGATACCTATCTGAAACAGAGAGGTAAAAGATAATTGGTTTTAATCTTAAATAATGAATAGAATGATTATGAAGAAATATATATTCCTGATAGTGACAGTCGTTTGTCTATTTGCATGTAAGGACGGCGATGAAGTGCGGCAGACAACCTCCCCGGAGGCTTCTTTTTCTATAGATAAAGAAGAATATACGGTCGGTGATATCGTTTATCTGACTGATGAATCAGTAAAGACGGAAGGAGAGATAGTAGAGTACTTCTGGCATTTTGGATTTGAGGGGGAAGGGAATAGGGCTACTACTAAAGATGCGTCCGTTTTGTATAAGAAAGCTGGAGCCTATGTTATTAAATTAACCGTGACAGATGAATTCGGAGGATATGCAACTGCATCCCATACTGTTGTGATTCGTCCGACGAATATGCCTCCGGTTACAGACTTCAGCTATAGCCCTGCCATTTGTAAAGTGAATGAGAAAGTTCAATTTACCGATAAGTCTGTGGATGAGGATGGAGAAGTAGTTGCTTACGAGTGGGACTTTGGCAATGGACAGACCTCTCAAGAAAAAGACCCGGAAATAACTTTCACGACAACTGGATTTGTAACAGTAAAGCTGACAACTACTGATGATCGTGGAGCTACTAATACAAAACAAGCTACTCTGTACGTTCGTGACACCTCCATATCCGGAGTGACGATTCTTTGGGACAAGACGTTTGAGACATCTTCTTCTTTACGATCCATATCCCCTGCTGTAGGTGACAACGGGGATGTATATGTGTCATCCAATGCACTCCACCTTTTTGCTTATTCGCCGTCTGGAGAGCAAAAATGGATGTTTGATTTAAGTAAGGACGGAGGAGCTGGAGATCAAGGTTCGTCTCCTATGGTAGGTGCGGACGGAACTATTTATATGGGTGCGAGTACAACAGACAAAAACATAAGCAGCAGTCTGTATGCTATTCATCCGGATGGGACACAGAAGTGGAGATACGAACTAGGTATTGGTACTAATATTCCCTATATCTCTCCTGCTTTGTCTCGTGATGGTAATATCTTGATTGGAAATAGAGGGACGGATGGTTCTGTACATATGGTTGACCGTAGTTCCGGCAGACAACTTTGGAGACGCAAATCTCCCAATGGTGGTGCTAATGGTGGTATATCGGTTGGACAGAATGGAGTTATCCATTCAGCCTTGTCGGGAGCGAACGGATTTGCCCGTACTACGCAAGATGGTGTGAACTTGTCTCCTAATCTAGGGAAAGGAAATACGGCTGCTGCTGTATATCCCGCTATTGATGCGCAAGGAAATGTATATGTGGCATTTTCAGAGGGAGTGGTTGCTGCTTATGATAACCAGGGTAATGAGCTATGGAGATATCCGGCGAGTGGTACTATGGGCAAGATTGACCAGGGAGGACCGGCTATCGGTGCTGACGGAACCATCTATGTGGGTACAAAGAATCCGAATGCCCAAGTTGTTGCCCTGACTAAAGGAGGAGCAAAAAAATGGAGTTATTCCTCTGTCGCTGAAATAGGAACAACACCGGCTATAGACAGTGACGGAAATATTCACATATGTGATGATGGCGGTAACTATATAATATTGAATGCTGATGGTACGGAGAAATATAAGAGACAATTAGGTTCTAAAATTTGGTCGTCACCAGTCATTGCTGACTATGGTATTGTGTATGTCACGTATGAGGATAATGGTGCCTGCAAATTGATAGCTATTGATTGTGGTATTGAAGGGCCTGCAAATTCACCATGGGCACAGCGCGGACAGAATGCAAAAAGAAATGCTTTACAAAAATAAAAAGATATGCTTAGAAAGATAAATATATTAATAGCTTTAACCCTTCTGATAATAGGAGGGTTAGAGGCACAGAATCATTCGGATAAAATAATTGCGAATCTACAGAAGCCTGCAAGTAATTCAGTTTTAGTTGTTTCTCATCGAGCTGACTGGCGTAATGCTCCGGAGAACTCCCTGCAGGCTATCCAGAATTGTATTGATATGGGGGTAGATGTAATTGAAATCGATCTGAAGAAAACCAAGGATGGACATCTGATTTTGATGCATGACAAGAAAATTGATCGTACTACAACAGGAAAAGGTTATCCGGCAGACTATACATTGGAAGAATTACGTCAGTTCCGTTTGAAAAGTGGTACAGGGCATAAAACAGCTCATTTGATACCGACATTGGAAGAAGTAATGTCATTATGTAAAGGTAAGATCCTTGTTAATATTGATAAAGGCTATGATTACTTCAAAGATGTATATGCTGTTTTGAAAGAAACAGGAACTGTTCAGCAATGTATTATTAAAGCCGGACTTCCTTATGAACAAGTCAAGGCTGAAAACGGTGATGTATTGGATAAGGTAATCTTCATGCCTATTGTACAACTTCATAAAGACGGGGCGGAAGCTGTCATTGATAGTTATCAGACACATATGAAACCTGCTGCTTATGAATTAGTGTTTGATAGTGACAGTCCGGAGATTCTTAATTTGATAAAGAAAGTACGTAATACAGGCTCTAATCTTTTTATAAATTCGCTTTGGCCCGAACTATGTGGCGGGCATGACGACGACCGTGCAGTAGAACTTCATCAGCCGGATGAAAGTTGGGGGTGGATAATTGGCCAGGGAGCCAAGCTAATTCAAACAGACCGCCCAGCTCTATTATTAGAGTATCTACGCGAAAAGAAACTTCACGACTAAACGCACTTTCTTCATGTTGAAACAACTAATCAATTTTTACAAGGTCTCTTCGCCGAGACCTTGTAACGGAGAAGCTTTGTCTTCATCCGATGCTCGCCGTCTGAAGTTTCTGAAATGGTCTACTTTCCTTTCTGCGACTTTTGGTTACGGTATGTATTATGTGTGCCGTCTTAGCCTGAATGTCGTAAAGAAACCTATTGTAGATGAAGGCATTTTTTCGGAAACAGAGTTAGGCATCATAGGTTCCGTATTGTTTTTCACCTATGCCATCGGAAAATTCACGAACGGTTTCCTTGCCGACCGTAGTAATATCAACCGTTTTATGACTACCGGTTTATTGATAACTGCTTTGGTTAACCTCTGTCTCGGTTTTACTAATTCTTTTATCCTGTTCGCTATCCTTTGGGGGATTAGCGGCTGGTTTCAATCTATGGGAGCAGCCTCTTGTGTAGTAGGGCTTTCTCGTTGGTTCACGGACAAAGAGCGCGGTTCATACTATGGCTTTTGGTCTGCGAGCCATAATATCGGCGAAGCGTTGACTTTTCTGATAATAGCCTCAATTGTCAGTGTGTTGGGCTGGCGGTATGGTTTCTTCGGAGCCGGTATAGTGGGATTGATAGGAGCGTTGATAGTCTGGAAGTTCTTCCATGATACTCCCGAAAGCATGGGGTTCCCTTCGGTGAATGTTCCCAAACAGAAAAAGGAAATGAGTGAGACAGAAACGGCTGATTTTAATAAAGCACAGCGTCAGGTATTGCTGATGCCTGCCATTTGGATACTGGCTCTTTCGAGTGCTTTTATGTATATCAGTCGTTATGCTATCAATAGTTGGGGCGTTTTTTATTTGGAAGCTCAAAAGGGTTACTCCACCTTGGATGCCAGTTTTATCATTTCTATTTGTCCGGTCTGTGGTATAATTGGTACTATGTTTTCAGGTGTTATTTCTGATAAGTTATTTGGTGGACGTCGCAATGTTCCTGCGTTAATTTTCGGATTGATGAATGTGTTTGCTCTTTGTTTGTTTCTCTTAGTTCCGGGAGCTCATTTTTGGATAGACGTGTTGGCAATGGTTCTTTTCGGTTTAGGTATCGGAGTTTTGATCTGTTTTCTGGGTGGTTTGATGGCAGTGGATATTGCTCCCCGTAATGCTTCGGGTGCTGCATTGGGAGTAGTCGGTATTGCCAGTTATATCGGTGCCGGATTGCAGGACGTGATGAGCGGTATTCTGATAGAAGGGCAAAAAACGGTTCAGAATGGCGTTGATGTTTATGACTTTACTTATATCAATTGGTTTTGGATTGGTGCTGCTTTGCTTTCGGTGTTGTTTGCTTTGCTGGTATGGAATGCAAAATCAAAAGAAGTGGATTAAAGTGAGTACATTAGGTTAGAATATAAGTCTTTGTTTTCGAGGTATTAGACACCATTCCGGGAAGTAAGTAATGATTGCTTATCTTTCTGGAATGGCTTTTTTATAATCAATTAAATAGAAAGTTTTATGGAAAATTCATTGAATGATGAATTATTGTGTTCATTGAAAGATGAACTTCGTGAAGTAACCGCACAAATCAATGTGCATAGTGAAAAATTAATGGATCTGCTCGACCAAAAAAAAGAATCGTCGGTCAACTGACTCGAGAGATGTCGCATCTCCCGCCTGTCATCATCGAGTATCGGGGAAATCCGAAGCAATATGTCTCTGTTGTGCTCGATGCCATCAATCAGGGTAGGTTGACGTATGACGGAATAGCAAATTGCGAACAGACTTTTCGTGCGTTAGCAAGCGTTGTAGATGTGATAAGCCCTAAGAATGGGAAAACGCTTAGTGTAGAGACGCTGGTGTCTTATGAGAAGAAAAAGCGTGCTGGAGAATTTGAGGAAAAATAATATAAAATAAAAAGACGATTGTTGTATAGTTGAACAACAATTCGTATATTTGCAGTATGGAAAAGAAACGTAAGATCCGTACATACGGAGGTTACTTTGAGGCTTTCATGGAGACTTTAACCGAAAAGGAACAAGATAAAATCCAGTATGGACTACTCTTGTTGAAAACACAAGAAAGACTCTCCACTAAATTTGTAAAATTTGTTCAGGACGGAGTTTTTGAACTTCGTACAGAATATAATGGTAATATATACCGGGTATTTTTCATTTTTGATGATGGAAATATTGTAGTGTTGTTTAATGGCTTTCAAAAGAAGTCGCAAAAAACACCGGGTAGTGAAATAGATAAAGCATTAAAAATAAAGGAGGAATATTATGCAGATAAACAATCATCAAATAGTAGATTATGACGCTGTTCTTGATGCGAAATTTGGAGCAGAAGGTACTCCCGAACGTGCGGAAGCAGAAGAAAAAGCGTATGCTTTCTACACCGGGCAAATTATCGAAGACGCAAGGAAAAAGGCTAAGATTACTCAAGCAGAATTAGCCCGGCGTATCGGTTCCGATCGTTCTTATATTTCAAGAGTGGAAAGTGGTCAGACAGAACCTAAGGTTTCTACTTTCTATCGCATCATGAATGCGTTAGGTTGTAGGATCGAATTTTCGATGTCTTTATAAGAAGCGAATCTTTTTTATCCATAATTGCGAATATCGGAATATAATTTTGAAAATTGGAATTATATTCTTATTTTTGTTGCATGATAAGTGAGTAACTAATGAGAATATTTACAGAACAAGCGTTAAGAGAATATGCAGAGGAGCATCCCGATTCAAAAGTTGCTTTGCAAGAATGGGTTACTATAGTAAAGAAAAGTGAATGGGCTTGTTTCGCTGATATAAAGAAGACCTTTAATAGTGCCGACAGTGTAGGTAACCAGCATTATGTTTTCAATGTTAAAGGGAATAATTATCGCTTGGTAGTAGTGGTGAAGTTCACTGTAAAGTTTGTATATATTCGCTTTATTGGTACTCATAAAGAATATGATAAAATAGATTGTGCTAATATTTGAAAATATGACAAAGATAGAAAACCAAAACCAGTATGAATGGGCTGTAAAGAGAGTGGAGGATCTTCTTCCGTTAGTGAAGGATGATACTCCTTTGAATGATCCTAACAGCATCGAGTTGGAACTTCTTTCTAATCTTGTTGCCGATTATTCAGAGGAACACTTTTCTTTGGGAGAACCTTCGCTTGTGGATGTTCTGAAGCTTCGTATGTACGAAATGGGGCTCAATCAGAAATCACTGTCACAACTGATAGGAGTTAGTCCTTCGCGTCTTAGTGACTACATTTCCGGAAAATGTGAGCCGACATTGAAAGTGGCTCGTGAAATAAGTAAAAAGCTGAATATTGATGCTAGTATTGTGCTAGGAGTATAACTTCGATTCAGATTAAAAAAAACATGGTGGGAAATTTGAAAAAGATAACTGTCTTTTTCAAATTTCCCACCGTTTTTTTGAGGAAGAAAGAGGAAGAAAAAGGAAAAAGGTGAGGGTAGGTGAGGGTAAATTTCTAACATTCGTATTTTTTTTTTTAGAAGAAAATAGAAGAATAGAAATAAGAAATATAAAAATGAAAAGTTGCAAAAGTACCCTCACCAACCCTCACCTTTTTGCGTGCGAAGGAGATGAAATCTTATTCATATAGCCTGTTTGATTTCACCTGTTCCGCATCAATAATGAATACAGCGTATCTTCTCCCGTTTTTTCCCTTATGAAATTCGAAGCCGTGTTTGGACATCACTTTTCCCAGTTGGGCTTTGGTTCCGTGAGAATATTGATATCCCGTTCGTTCGCGAATCAATTCCGCAATTTCAGTGACCGTCAGATAATGCACCTTTTCGAAACGTTCCGGTTTGCGGATATGTGTCAACACCAGTTCTTCTTCCGGTGAGTGGAAAATGAAATCCTCGTTGTTCTCTTCAATCCGTGAGTTTTCCGATTGGGTGAACCAATACTGATACCCCGGCTTGTTGAGCAGATACTTGATTTGTGCATACAACTGCGCGTAGTTTATTTTGATAAACTCCATCGAGTCGACATGAAAGCAGAGAAAACGGCGGTTACCTGTGGTGTCGTGAAGCACTTCCTGGTAATTGCATGTGCCGGCAAAAGAAGCCGTATGAGGAAAGTTCTGCGAACGCCGCGCGTATGGCAGGCGGATGCTGATTACTTTGCGGGTAACCAAATCCTTGAAGATATTCAGTTCCCGTCCGCTCATCCCTTCAAACTCATCCAGATTGATAAGCATCGCCTGCGCTATTTTAGCCAGATCATCTTTGTTGCTCGGGTTGATAAGACCGGTAGAAAGATAGGCGCGCAATTCGGGCGGCAGCAGGTTGTTGATAAACGTAGTCTTTCCGATGTTCTGTATTTCGCTGCAAAGCAACAAAACAGTGTGGTTCACCACATCGTCTTGTGTGGCGGCAGCGCACATTCCCACCAGATAACGTTCCAGACATTCTACCCAAAATTTCTGGTGACTAGTATGCACGCTGTTGGCAAGGATACCGATATAATCCGTTCCGTCCCATTCAGGCAGCGAGTCTAAATACTCGCGAATAGGATGGTAGGTGATGCTGAAGTCGGAGTAGATCAGATTCTGAATCGTCTTGACGGTGCACGAATAGCCCAGTTCGTTCATCTCCATCCAAATGCTGTTTTCCATCATTTCGTCGAGAATATGGAAAGGTTCCGGTTGCTCCGTGTCCGTTTTCCTTCTGCGATATTCCATGATATGAAGCACTTCGTTGTAGCGTGTATCGTAATTTTCTTTGATATGTTGCTCAATCTGTAACATTCGCTTCTGCGTACTATTCAGCTTGCGGGTGTCGAATTCCTCGTTGTGTCCGTAAGCACTCCCGATCAGTGCGTCCATTTCATCCGCGGGAAGATCGGTGAACTGGCTCTTGATAAAAGCTGCCGCCTCTTCCTGGGGGACGCCGTAGCGATTGTACATACAAGCCAAGCAATGCAGGTAGTTGTTCCGGTTGCCGGTGACGTACTTTTCGGATTTATTGTGATAATAGTTCAGAGTCACCATTAAGGAAGCGTGCGAGGAATGGTAGTTGAGGGCCACTTGTTCGGTGAGGGGATTGTTGTCTGGTGCTGTCGTCTTTTTCTTTTTGCCGGATGCCCTTTTCTTCTTTTGAGACTTGAAGAACATCGGTGGCTGTTCCACGATGACAGCTGTGGCATCGGGATTGAAATAAATATCCGGATCGTAAGAGAACAGGCAAGTGCGGCTAACATCCTGCCCGGAAGTGTCGACCTCAACTCCGCAGAGCTGGGCATAAAAGGAAGCGATTTTGTGATAAGCAGCATGATGGAAATCTTCAATTTCCTGAATTGTTTCGGGCAATGTCCCGTCTGTCCGGCATACACGTACCACGATTTTCAGTCCCATTCCTTTGGGGCTGATGAAAGCGATGCGGGTGTGGGCACACTTTTTTGCCAGTGCGAGGATGCGTGCCAATGCTTCCTGTGTCTGATGGTCGATGTCTACCACGATGTATCCCAGATACTTGACGAGAGTTGCGTTTGAACGTCCTCCCCGGTAGTTGGCTGAAAAGGTGATTTCCGGTAGTTCTATTTTCTTTTCGTTGGCTGCTTTCTCGCCTTGTTCCGCGAAGATTCGGCGCACGTCCTCCACCGTTTCCCGGTATGTGCCGTTGCTGATGGCCGATACGATTTCTTCTTCTGTCATTTCGGCTATAACGCGGTAAAAGTCTTGAAAGATGGTAAAATGATCCATGTTGGTTTGTTCTTTTTAATTTGCGGTTGCAAAGAAATTTGTTTGTAAAATAATAGAATGGAACTTTTCGTTTTTTTGATTAAGTTCCTAGGGTTCTCCCAAATAGCGTATGATCGTTGCCACCTGCCGGGGAGAGAGAAGGCGGTTGCGGGCACGATAGCCTTCTTGTTCGAGTTCTTGCAGGAGCGGAAGGTTGTAGACAATCCAACGACGTAGTATTTGTAAGGCTACTTTGAGGCATACGTTGGGGTTGTAAAGATGAGCTAGTTCCGACTTTTTATAAGTGCGGATAAGAAATGGCTGGTCCGGATAATACATGATGAATGATGTTTGGTTTATGCTATAAAGTTACTGAAAATTAATGGTTTATTAAAAGAATAACGTCATTATTATTCATAGAGTATCAGGAAACTTCGTTGGGGAATCCGGAGGATGGAAAATGTGTTATCTTTATGTCGTTAACAAATAAGGAACGCGTTCGAAATGTGTGAAATCTTAAAATTATTTTATTATGGCAATGACAGTAACTTATTCAGTAGTGCCGCGCAAGAATCCTGCCAAAAAGGATGAGTCGGCAAAGTATTACGCGCAGGCACAGGCTTCGGGAGAGTTGGATTTTGAAGAGTTGTGCGAAGGAATCACCAGTCGGTCTACCTGTACGGAGACAGATGTGCGTGCCGCCATTTCGGGTATTCTTTATGAGGCGAAGCGTGCGTTGAAAGCGGGAAGAATAGTCCGGTTGGGTGATTTGGGCAGTTTGCAGATCGGGTTGAACAGTGAAGGAGCTGTGTCGGTCAAGGAGTTTTCAAGTTCGCTGATTACGGCTGCCCATATTATTTTCCGTCCCGGAAAGACGTTGGCGGACATCACGAAGATTCTTAGCTACCAGCAGGTAACGACGCGTGCGGTGGCCCAAACGGGCGGTAGCGGCAATGAAGGAGAAGATGATGACAAAGGTTCCGGTGGCGGTTCAGACGGTGGTGGAAGCGGAGAAGCTCCGGATCCGGCAGCATGATAACTTTAATATTGGATCAAATGAAAGAAATTGTAACTAAGATTTTGGATGTAATCATGTTCCTTGTGCCTTTCTTCGGAAAAAGAAAGCGGAACAGAATTGTGAGAGAGGTGCGCTTCAATGCTACCCATAAGGAAGTGTGTAATGTGAAAACGACGGAAAGGGAGAAGGACGATGAGAAAGATTAGTCTGATTGTGATTCACTGCTCTGCTACCCGTGTCGATCGCGACTTCACGGCGAAGGATGTGGACACTGCCCATCGCTTTCGGGGCTTTTCGTGTTGGGGGTATCATTACTACATTCGCAAGTCGGGACAGATAGAGCCGATGAGGGATGAAGATACGGTGGGTGCTCATGCACGCGGTTTTAATGCGATTAGTTTAGGGGTGTGCTATGAAGGCGGACTGGATGAGGACGGAAAGGCAGCGGATACGCGTACTTCCCGCCAGAAAGAATCTTTGCATCGCCTGGTGCGCGAACTGTTGCAGCGTTATCCGGATGCAAAGGTGGTCGGTCATCGGGACTTGAGTCCTGACACCAATTATAATGGAATTGTTGACCCTTGGGAGCGGATCAAAGAGTGTCCCTGTTTCGAGGTGAAAGCAGAGACATGGTGATTTTTATCCTATTTATTACTGTGGTGGTTAATTGACCACCACAGTAGTGAAATACTCTTTAAATACCTCCGCAGCTTTTTCAAGTTGTTCGGGGGTATTTTCTTTTACGTCTTTCAGCTTGTATTCCTGCTCCATCGCTTCATACTTATGTACGCCTAATGTATGATAAGGCAGGATTTCCACTCGTTGCACCATCTTATATTTTCCCAGAGCTTCTCCTAAACGGCGGATGTCTTCCTCGAAATCGCTGTATCCGGGCACTAATACATAACGCAGCCAGAAAGGTTTCTCGTTTTCTTCCAGCCATGCTGCCGTGCGGATGGTTTGCTCGTTACTTCTTCCGGTCAGTGCTTGATGGCGTGCCGGATTGAACTCTTTAATATCCAGCAATACAAGATCCGTCAGTTTGAAAAGTTCTTCAACTTCTTCGTTCCAGATACCGCCGTTGCTGTCTATGCATACATGTATTCCCTTTTCTTTCAGTTCACGCACTAAAGGGACTAGTGCTTTGGCCTGAAACGTAGGTTCTCCTCCGGAGAAAGTGACTCCTCCGCGTTTCCCGAAAAAAGGACGTTGGCTCATAGCCATGCGGACGATTTCTTCCGGTGGGGTAGGTGTGCCTCCTTTTCCGGCTATCGTGTCGGGGTTGGCACAATACAGGCAGCGGAAATTGCATCCTTGAAGAAAAACGACGAGCCGTAAGCCCGGCCCGTCGAATGTTCCCATACTTTCGTATGAATGTACGTTTATCGTCATATTGAGTAGATCTGATTACATACGTTCGTGGAAGCTACGGCTGATAACTTCCAATTGATGTTCGCGGCTCAACTTCACGAAGTTTACGGCATAACCGGAAACACGGATGGTAAGTTGCGGATATTTTTCCGGATGTTCCATGGCGTCGTAAAGCATTTCACGGTTCAGTACGTTCACGTTCAGGTGGTGAGCGCCTTTGGTGAAGTAACCATCCATCATTGTCACCAGATTTTCTACGCGATCCTCTTCAGTAGCTCCCAGTGATTTGGGGACGATGGAGAAAGTGTTACTGATACCGTCCTGTGAGTCGCGGTAACGTAATTTCGCTACGGAACTCAAAGAGGCGATGGCACCGTTCTTGTCACGTCCGTGCATAGGGTTGGCTCCCGGAGCAAAAGCGACACCTTTGGCGCGTCCGTCGGGAGTAGCACCTGTCTTCTTGCCATACATCACGTTGGAAGTGATAGTGAGCAAAGATAAAGTAGGACGGGCATTTTTGTAAACCGGAAGTTTCTTCAATTCTTCGCTGAAGAAATAGACCAGGTCAACACCCAGATGGTCTACCTTGTCGTTGTCATTACCGAAGCAAGGGAATTCGCCTTGAATATCGAAACCTTCTGTCAGACCGATGTCGTTGCGGCGTGCAGTCACTTTAGCATATTTGATGGCCGACAGTGAATCGAGGGCGATAGAAAGTCCGGCTACACCGTAAGCAAGGTTGATGCGTGGGTTGGTATCTACAAGAGCCATTTGGGCTTTTTCGTAGTAATACTTATCATGCATATAATGGATGATGTTCATCGCTTCGTTGTAAACACGGGCGATTTCCGTCAATACCTTCTTGTAGTTGCTCATTACTTCTTCGAAGTTCAGTGTGTCGCTGGTTAGTACGGGGATATTTTTCACCATTACCGTACCGGTGTTTTCGCAACGTCCGCCGTTGATGGCAAGCAACAGGGCTTTTGCCAGGTTGCAACGTGCGCCGAAGAATTGGATTTGTTTTCCGATTTCCTGATAAGATACGCAGCATGCGATTCCGTAGTCGTCAGACTGGCGTACTTCACGCATCAGGTCGTCGTTTTCATATTGGATGGAAGAAGTGTCGATAGATACTTTTGCGCAGAATTCTTTGAATCCTTCCGGCAGTTCCGGGCTCCACAATACAGTCAGGTTCGGTTCCGGTGAAGGGCCGAGGTTGTAGAGTGTTTGCAGAAAGCGGAAAGAAGTCTTTGTCACCTTGGTACGTCCGTCGTTGAGGCGTCCGCCCAGGGATTCGGTTACCCATGTCGGGTCGCCGGCAAAGATGTCGTTGTAAGATTGCATACGCAGGTGGCGCACCATACGCAGTTTGATGACAAACTGGTCGATCAGCTCCTGTGCGAAAGATTCTGTGATGGTTCCTTTGCTCAATTCATATTCCATATAAATGTCGAGGAACGAAGAGACGTTACCCAGTGACATGGCGGCACCGTCTTGTTCTTTTACGGCAGCAAGGTAAGCCATGTATACCCATTGTACTGCTTCTTGTGCGGTGTAGGCAGGACGGCTCAAGTCGAGTCCGTAGTATTCGCCCATTACCTTCATGTCTTTTAATGCTTTGATTTGCTCTGCCACTTCTTCGCGCAGGCGGATGCGGGCTTCGGTCATCGGACCGGTAAGGTTACGCAAATCTTCTTTTTTTGCCTCAATCAATCGGTCGATACCATAGAGAGCCATACGGCGGTAGTCGCCGATGATACGTCCGCGGGCATAGTTGTCAGGAAGTCCGGTGAGGAATCCCAGAGAACGGAACGAGCGGATTTCTTCGGTATATACGTCAAATACTCCGTCGTTGTGCGTCTTGCGGTAGTGAGTGAAGATATCTTTTACGCGGTCGTCCACTTCCACGCCGTTTTCATGGCAGGCTTTGCTCACCACGTTGATACCTCCGAAAGGCTTGATGGCACGTTTCAGAAGTTCGTCTGTCTGCAGACCGACGATCAGTTCGTTTTCTTTGTCGATATATCCGGCTTTATGAGAAGTGATGGTTGAGACGGTGACATTATCCAGTGAGCGTACTCCGTTATTGGCTCTTTCTTCTGCCAGTGCTTCGAGGCAGCGGTTCCATACAGCTTTTGTGCGTTCGGTAGGTCCTTCGAGGAAAGAAGCATCTCCATAATACGGAGTGATGTTGTGACTAACGAAATCTCTTACGTTGATTTCTGTGCTCCAAAGACCGTCTTTAAAGATCTTATTTAATTCCATAAATGATAAAATTAGAGGTTGTAGTTATCCTTTTCTTTAGAGCGCACAAAGTTACAACGTTTTTTCATATAATCAGCATAAATATGCTCTATTTTATGCTTTTCAACATAAAATACCTAGATATTGCTATTCTTTGGAAATGATGTTCGTGATTTTTTTTTGTGAAAACTCTTGTAAGTTTAAAATATATTCGTACCTTTGCACCGCTTTTAACGAAAAGCACTTCTGATAAAGAAGTTTTGGAGAGGTGGCAGAGTGGTCGATTGCGGCGGTCTTGAAAACCGTTGTACTGCGAGGTACCCGGGGTTCGAATCCCTGTCTCTCCGCAATAAATGCTGAAAATCAGCAAATTATAAAACAAACACCCAGTTTTACACCCAAAAATGTAAAGTTGGGTGTTTTTGTATTATTTAAGCCTTTTTGAATTTAAAAAGAAGTCCAGTGGGGGATTTGTATAATTCTTATAGCCATATTGTTTTTCGTTTTATTGCTTTTCGTATTTCTCTTTAAATTCATTTACAAATTGTTTTATTCTCTTATTCGTTAAGCAGACTTCATATTTTTAAAATTTTCCAGGGATTTTTCAGATAAAGTGATCTTTATGTCTTCCACATTTAGATAGAGTATTCAACTGGCCTATAGTATTCATCATCCAATCAATCAAGCGATAAAAAGAGCTGAAATATTTGTCTGCTCTTGGTTCTGCTATAAATCCGAGACAATACAAAGGTTTATGGGGCATCTCGTAATGGTCGGTATGTGCTAATACTAAGGCGGAATAGTTACCTGAATAGCATGGAAGACATATCTCGCCCGACATAACTTCTTCAATGGCAAGTATGAGGTCTGGACTTTTATAGTTCTCTGTTACCTTTTTTCTTAAATCATTCAGGTATTCCTCCCTGCTGCTATTCTTTTTCATGAAGTAAGGGTCGTAATTCAAAGCCTTTTCAGTTCTTCCTATAAGCCCTAAACGGTTTCTAACTCATTTATTTCTGCATTCATCTTTAGCTTTTTCTTTTTCTGCCATGGTGTTTGATTATAAATCCATTCTGCTATGCAATATACGGCAATAAGTGGTAAGCATATTATCACTCCACTGATTAGAGTGGTTATAAAAAGGTCGTCTTTGTCTATTCCTTGCAAGCTGCCATATTGTTTTCTTCTTCAACCTTCTTAGTGGTGATGTTTGCTGTAAAACCTATGGGACGTCTTTTTTTCATTTCTTCGTTTTCTTCTACTTTTGTGGCAAGGCAAGCATACATTTCATCCACTGTGTTTTTAATGTCGCAGAAATAGTCGTAGAAGAGGGAAAGTAGCATATCTTTATCATTGAAGAAGAAAGATGTATCCACTTCAATCGAATCTTTATAAGCTCTTACTACGGAAAGGTGTTCTCCGTCTGTATTAACCTTGTCGGCAATAAAGGTCTTTTGATACAGTTCCAATGTTTCGTAATCCTCGCTTTTCAGCCCGAACACGATGTTGCACTTAGGGTAGTCATTCTCCAAATCAAAGTGGATACCATAATGCAGTTCGTCAAATATGACAATAATTACTCCATCCGTCAATTCTGTTTCTATACCTTCTTCTTTCAGATAGCTTATGATTGTCTGGCGGATTTTGTTTACATTGTTCTTGAAGAACATTTTTTTCCAAAAGGGTACTGCTTTATTCATAAGGTTACGTTTTTATAGAGGTGTAACAATTATATTGCGGTTCTCAAAGTTCTATATGTGTGTGAATTTCTCCATCTATCTACTTCCATAGCACGGGTACACAACTGCGGATGCGAGTAGAATACACAGCGATACTCTTGTTGGATTCGGCTCCATAGCGAGGAATGCTTAAATGCTTCGTATTGTTTTCCTTGCTCTATCAGGCAGCGCGACATTCCAGGTGTTTCCTTCAATCCGGAAGCCAATTTGACCAAGGACGATTGATATATCTCCTCACTAGTAATAATCATTCCACAACGGTCTGCCGAAAGTTCGCTTTTCCGATTCCAATATTGCAAGGCAAGATAAAGAGGAGCAAACAGGGTACGATGAATCAGTCCCATGAAAGCACCCATATCCCGTAATGTTCTGAACATGGTTTTATATAAAGCATGCTTGCACAAGATATGACCGCATTCGTGTGCCATAATGCCTTTTAGTTCCTCGGGTGTCAGTTTTTCTACGATACTGCTGGAGAGGGCTACGAATGTACGGGTTTCACCGTATGTATAGGCATTCATTTCGGGGTCGTTATAGATATAAAGTTCCGGTTCCTTGATACCCGTCTTATTTACGACTTCCTTGAACAGTCCATATATTTGTGGATAGCAATGTGGGGTAACCCGTACCATATTGGCAAGGTTTTCTCCTCTGTACTGCATCTCATATCCTAATTTCATAAACAACCGTACAAGTTTCTCGTAGCCAGGTACGCTCTTTATCATCTGAATGGCTTTTGCATCTTCGGGATGCATGATGTCTGTTGCTTTCATAATTCTGCTTCTCCTTTCTTAGTAGTTTGACAATTGCATACGCATACACGCTATTTGTATCACACAAGGTATAGTTACCCGATAGGCCGGGGAAGCCAAATCATAGACTGCCCACCCGATAGTGATACTCCAACCTAAAGGACCAGTCAATTTCCCTAAAGTCTTGAAGAGAATATTACTCCCAAAAGCCGCTAACCCATGCCCCAATAACATTTTGGAAATCATTCGCGCCACATAGAGAATTATTCTTTTAGATAAAGCCCCACCACGTTTGATGGCGAGTTGCAACGCAGCTATAATCATATATTTTCTAGGATTCTTTACTGGAATGTTCAGTTCTTCAGCCATATTGCGTAGTTCTTTCTCATCCATCTGTCCCACGGTGTCATGGCAGACTTTTTCCAAAAGTGACCTTTCCAATTCTTTTGTATTGGTCTTGTCATTGAAGTAAACTTCTGCTTTTCGGCAGACATCGCGCAGTATCTCTTTATAGCATACTCCGTTTCTTCGGTACAGGTTGGCAAGGGTGTTTCCGCCAAAGCGTTGCAATTCGTTGGCTATTTCTTGCCACATCATACTCAGTCGGTACGGATAACAGTAGAGGTAAGCATCCGTATTTGTAAGTTGCTCTGATATGCGGACTTCTCCGTTAGTGTCGTGTGTCAGCATATCAACCAGTGTTTTTAAGTCTTCATTCTTGCAGTATGCCAAGAATGACAAATCCCTATCTTCTTTCATAATACTACGTTTTTTATTGTTTCGTATTGCAAAGGAAGATAGGGAGGGAGACAAAAGGTGTCCGAGGGAAGCTAAATATACCAATATTTATCCAATGTATCTGTCAATTCAGTCCATCGGGTGATAAGAGACTTAGCATATAGATGTGGAAATAGACCGTAACATCCAAGGGCGTATCCTTCGTTTACTTCAACCAGTAGTGTTTCGCCCTTTGAGGTAACTCCGAAATCAATGCCATACGCATCGGGTGCAGTTGCATAGTCTTTTATTGCATTTTCAATCACTTCGGGTCATAATGAACTTTCCAATCCCCTTTATGGGGCCTGACATCAAGTATCTTTCCATACCTGACAAATACTCTCCACTCCTGCAATAAAATTAACGGGATCGCTACATAACACCTCGTAATTATCATCACAGCATCCACAACCCACTAAGTCATGAATGCTATTGATGATTTTACTGGACAATCTTTTCCCCTCAACAGATTTGATAAACACAGGCCATACCTTTGGGGTGTTGGCTATCTCATTGATGGTTGATTTCCAAATCCTTCTTCCGAGATACTTGTTTAATACTTGCGGATAGTTTATTTCGGCACATTCAATCCCGAAATCTTGTAATCTTCGCTTGATTATGCCGATACCGCCAACAATGAGTTCTTCTTTGATATGGTTGTTTGCAATGAGTTCTTCATATCTCTGAAAAAGATACATTCGTACCCCATTGCACGCAAACCGTTGAATGCCACAAACGCATTAGGGTTGCATGGATGTCCGGTGAAATCGCATTGTATAAATGCTCTCATTGCTTTTGACATTTATTCTTTCTTCTATTTCTGTATTCATCTTCTTTCAGTCAAATTTTTTCATAGTCAAATCTATCAAAGAATCCATCATCCTTTGGCATCGTATGAAAGCTACTGCATTTCGGACATTCTTGTGGAGTTACATATAAATTACAGATTATTCCTCCTTCAAAAACCAATTTATCGAATACACATCCACAATTATCACAAATAAAAGTATATGTTTTTTTAGTTAACTTAATTATTCTCCTTCTTTTAAAGTTGTTTATATTTTATAGAATAATAATTCTTCTATTGCCGACAAAGAATGACAAATCCCTATCTTCCGTCATAATGCTACGTCTTTTATCGTTTCGCATTGCAAAGTAAGATAGGGAGGGGACAAAAAGTGTCCGAATTGTTTAGCCAAAATAGAATTTTGCAGTTAATCTTCTCCTTTTATAATTCTAATAGCAGGTTCCCATTCGGCTTCTGCTGCCTTATAGAGATATTCTGTCGATAATTCGCTGTTCTGTTCCACTCCGATACCTTCTTGATACATCCAAGCCAAGTGGAACATGGAGTCAGGCTCTCCCAGTTCTGCTGCTTTTAGAAACCAGCGGGCTGCTTCCTTTTCGTCTTTTTCAACCCCCAATCCATTTAGATAACAATTGCCGATACAGAAGTATGATTCAGTGCTTTCCTCATTTGCTGCCTTCATGAAGTAATTAAAAGCTTTGTTATAATCTGTAGGTATTCCTCCAAGACCATGTTGATAGATAATACCATATGTAATGGTAGGCTCTCAAATACCCTTGGTCGGCAGCTTTTTCATACCAGTATAGTGCTGTCTTTATATCTTGTTCAACACCTTCACCACGCCGATAGCAAACACCTAATTCATACTGGGCTTCAGGAACTCCACGATGTGCAGCATCGTTGAAACACTCAACGGCTTTGTCTATATCCTGCTCAGTTCCTTCGCCATGAACATAGCACAGACCAAGTTCATACATGGCTTCTGGAATCGCATTTACGGCCTTTTCAAAACGCTCAAAAGCTCGTTCATCGCTTTTGTTCCAATTCCTTCTTTATAACATATTCCTTCATAATAGACGGCATCCATTTGGCCAACAGTGGCACGAAAAGCGGCTGCCATCCGCAATGACTCAAAGCCGATTTTTTGCTTTTTTAACAATCTTCACTAGATAGTAGCTCCAGTATTTCGTCCAGTATCTTATCTGCAATGTTCTCGTTTTTCATGTCCTTAAGAATAATGCTATGTTAATAAAATGGTTTCAAACAGCAAAACTTATAGCAGCAACTATTGTTGCTATTATAGAAATGCTCAAAGTCCATGTTGAACGATTCTGAAGTTTTGAAACGTCTTGAGTTAGCATATACATCTGATTTTTTAATACCGTATTCTCTCTTTCATATTGTTTAAACTTTGTATCATGCTGCTTTGAAACCTCAACATTATGTTGTTTAATGGATTCCATTAGGAAGTACTTCAAAGTTTCAATTTCTTGCTTATATGAATTCTTGGTTGCATTTAGCTCTTTTTGGTATTTATCGATAACAGACAAACACTCTTTGATACTAATCTCTAGCTGTTTTTTGTATTCTGCAGTTTTACTATCAAAGCAAGAAGTAAATTCTTCTTCTTTTTTTTGTATAGTTTCATCGAAATGATCGAATTTCTCCTCATTTTTTGAGATGCGTTCAAAAAATTCTTCTCGTAAGTTATTGATTCTTGTCCTCAGAGTAATTGTTCTATTAAATGATTGCTCAAAGAGAACTTCGATAGCATGACTGTCAATATTATATTGAGAACAGAGATCATGTAATAAATTGGCAATATTCTCTTTTGAACAATCACTATCTTCCAGTTGTCTATACAAATCATTTTCAATTGAAACTGATATTTTCATTAATTCAAGAATCGCTTCTAAGTTTTCACTATTGGCTTGAAATGCACCCAATGTGCATTTTGCCAATTCTTGAATAACTTTCAAAAGACCATCTAATGATTTCTCTACATCTGTAGTTTTAATCAATCCCCATAAATATTCATTCTCCACTACCGGTGAAGCAACTTTGTTAAGTTCTTTGTATTTCTCTTGAACCACATTAAAGCTACTATCTATCTTTTTACTAAGTGCAATGAATTTATTTTCATCTAGAAGGTGTATCTTATTTGTTAATTTTCTCCTTTCCATTCCTGGTGATATAATTTTAATTTCGTTATTAGAAGTCTTCATCGTTTCCTATTTCTTTTATCAATTTAACAACAGAATTACTCTCGGATAATAATTTCGCAGTGCGAATGTTTGTTTCATTTATTCTCTTCTTTGTAGCTATGATATTATCGCGAGTATTCTTGATTTCACCAACAACATTTCCAAAGAATTGATATGTACCACATACATCCCTACTTGATTTTAGAACTGCCACATCAATTCTTAAATTATCAATAAAGATTGATTGAGAACGATGCAAAGAAAGCTGTAATTGTGCGTCTCTTACCTTTAAAGATGCCTTTGTATGGTCAAAAAGCATAAGAACTATATTTGAGAATATGCCTGCAGACAAACCTGCTAAACATTCTGCGATAAAGGATGCGATAGAAACGGGCATTCCTGGAATATGTAACAGCCCCTTTTCAATAATTTCATTCAAAGAAAATCCCAAAATCGCTACAGCTCCTGCAGATAACACTTTTGCAGCTTCGAACACTTTTTCTTGCCAAGAATGTTCCTTGCTACATAGGATTCTGAAAGCATTCTTGATAGATCCAAACATTTGACGAATAACGCTGAACAAGCGTTTAAAAGTGCCTGTGAAGAAATCATTGATTGCGTTTAATAATTCAGTACCAATTGCACCTATCGCACCACCAACAATACTTTTAATCATATTTATGGCTTTTGTTTTAACCTTTTTCCAGCAAGTAGATAAGACAGTTTGGACATAGTTCAGTAAACCCTGTTCCTTTATTCGTTTTCTTTCTTCATAAAATGAAGTAACTAAGTTTGCTATAACGTGCTTCATCAAGTCTTTTGCCGCAGCCATACCAGCACCTTTAGCAGCTCTCCATCCACGAATTTTAGCTTCATGTTTTACATATGCGATTTTTTCATCACGTATGTATTGCTCCATTGCATTCTCTGCACCTTCTTTACCTTCTAGAATATCTGCTAACTTAGAGCAGTAACCTTTATGCGAAGAAGAGTCATGAACATCAGTAGGAACTAAAAACATACCATTACCTGTTTCATGGATGGTTAGGTGGTTGCTTTTTCGCCACCGCTCAGCTTCAGCTCTTGATGAAAAACCAAATTTTTCCACTAATGCATCATCAAAAGCTGCAAAGTTTTGTTTTCTGATATAGCCAGCAACACTATAGGTTTTACCCTCCGCTACGGCAGTCTTATAACCTTCTTTGGTAGTTTCAATATCAGGTATTGGAACGACTGGACCAACACGATAGTTTCGTAAGCCAGCTAAAGACTCAAGATTTTGTGTTGGGTCACTAGTTTTAATAGAATTACCTTCGCCTTTAGATGTAATGTTATTTGTCTTTAGGCGTTGACTATATGCCTCTTTATATCTTTCGAATTTGGCTTTTCCTGCTTCTGACATACCATTAGTATTCTCAGAAACATTTTTATCAAAAGGATTTTTCTTGGCATCACTCATTTTTCTGGTTTGCCAATTAGCATTGGATTCAACATCAGTAGGCTTATGTCGCTTATCTATTTCAATACCATTTAACGATTTGACTGTTTTTGAATCCTTAGCTTCGCTGAAAGTCTCTCCTGTATCCGTCATTGCATCAACGTAATCTATAGCTCCCTTTTTGGTGGCCTCCATTAAATCGAACATCAAATCATGACTATCATCTATTTGTTTTTGAAGTTCATCTATTTGTGCTACTAATAATTCTTCCTGCTCTGAGAGTATTTCATCAAAAGATTCAAGAGATAAATCTTCATGTTCTATTTCGACATCAGATCTGATAATATCATTCTTGTTTTCCAGTTCCATAGGTATAATACATTTAATATTGTTTTGATATTTGATTTACAATCTTCTTCATCTCCCCTCTAACCTCTTTCGGCTCCATCACCTCCACCTTCTCCCTATGCCACAATAGCATCTGATAAAAGTTATAGCTCGGGCGAAGCCAGTAACTGAATACACTCCAGCCATCTCCTTGCTCCACTTCTTCTTGTGAAGCATGAATAGGCCGTGCCCTGACGTAATCCACTTGACTGCCATACACCTTTATTTTAATAGGTACAGGGTTGCAGTCCTCATGATTCACGCCATAACAACCTTCAAAGTAGCTTTGCGGATTGATATGTGGTGAAGGTGAAAGTTGTTGTTCCGTCAGTTGCAAGTTACTGGTGCGCTCCAGTGCATAAACCGAGGGATTCTTACGATTCAGCGGTTCGGCAATGAGATACCAGCGCTGTTCCCATGTCTTAAGAAAGCAAGGAATACATTCGTGGTGCTTTACTGCTTGCCGGTTGAAAGAGTGATAGTCGAACTCAACCACTACCTTGCGGTCAATGGCTTCGAGAATAGCATGCAGATGTTCCACACCGCTGGGCACATCTTCCAAGACCAACTCTCTGCGATGCTTCATGGCCAGTTCGGAGAGCCCTTGCACGTGGAAAGCGGAAAGCAGATATTTGTAAAGCGAGTTGTTCTTTATATAGTCAAAATTGGAGATGTAATACTTCCTTGCTCCCGTATCATACTCTATGTCAATGGCGAAGACATTGGAGACATACTCCTTGTATCGTCCGAATGTTTTGGGTATGATTTCTCCGTCATAGAGAGAGGAATACTCCCAATGATGGTTGATTTCCTTGAGCGACATCGGTTTGCCACGCGACAGAAGCTCTATGATGTACAGGCATTTTTCAAGTTTTCCCATAGTGTTTTTCTTTATTCGGTTACAAAATAACTCTACTCCTCAGACAAAAAACGTCTTACCTGTCACGGTAAATTTGCAAAAAAAGCGTGGCACTGCAAAATTACGTCTTAGCTGAAGGTCCTAGGAAAACCCAATGAACAAGATGTAAGAATAGCAGCCCACGCTATAGCGTGAGAACCACTATGCTCTCTTTGTTCATTTGAAAATTTCCTAGGTTTTCAACTATAAGACAAGCATAACGCTTCTTCAATTTCTAATATGTCTCGGAGAGAGTTGCTTCAATCCGAATACAAAAATAGTTATTTTGTTGATGTTTTGCATTATAGAGAGCAAAAATTATAATTTGAATCCTCTACTTTTTCTTGGTTCTTCTGCTGATTGTCGCAGACCTTGCCGAAGTTTTTCCCATTGCTCTTTGAACCATTCGCTTATTGGTTGCCTGTTTATTGTAAGCACCAATTTATTATTATCAACCGAACTTTTCTCAACTTTGAAAATATCATTTTTGATTTCAAATCTTCGTTTATGCTCTTCGGAATAGATTTTTCCATTGCATCTGATAGCTTCTTTCTTTGTTAGAAGACAATCTATCATATCTTTGGTAAATCCAATGACTGTGCACAATTTTTCCATTCTCAACATTTCTTTGAGTATCGGAAACCAGTTGAATGCCTTTTCAAGCAAGGTGTTCAGTCTTGATATTTCCCTGTCTTTGGCTTCAAGTTCTTGGTTATGTATTCCTTGAAGATTGCGTATTTGTTTGTCGTGCTGTTCCTGTATTTGTTGCATCTTGGCTTTTAGTTCGTCAATACCCTTATTGTGCTTGACAACTTCCTGACGCAATTTCTCGTTGACTTGTTCCAGTTCTTTCAACTTTCCACTTCCGAAAAGAGAACCAATTCCGCTTGCTATGGCAGTGGCAGCATCAGTGGCTACGCTTTTGAGTTTGTCCGTGTGTATTTCCGATTTTACCAGTTTGAGCTCCTGTTCGGCAAGACTTACCTGTTGTTCCTTGTGTCGCTTGGTTTCATCTATGCGTTGCAGTTCGGCTTTCTGTTTCTCGATGATGAAATCATTTCGTTCCAAATGTTCCTTGCCTGTCTCGGATTTAGATTGCCCACGTTGCATGGAGAGTATGTCAGAAGCCAAAGTTTGCATTTCTATCATATCATTGTCATTGAGCTTTTGGCTCTTGCCTGTGTCGTGGTTCATCCAGTCGAATACGATGTGTGCGTGGTAATTCGGTTTGAACCATTTTTCACCTACTTGGAAACTTTCTTTGTCCTCTGCATCAGGCTGTCCGTTCAGCCAATGCCCTTCATCTTTGTGCAGGAAGATTTGAAGCGGAGTGATGCCCCAACGTCTTTGGCATTCCTCGCTAAATTTCTTCACGTCTGTCAATGTGGTGTCCGGTTTGATGAGCAACACACCCTCACGGATGGGCGAGCATCCTGCCACTTTTATGATTTTTCCGTTCTTCCCTTTGCGTTCACGCTCTTTCTCCTGCATGGCACGACCTGTCTTCTCCTTTACCATCCGTTTGATGTTGTCGTAGTGCGTCTGCAAATTCGGATTGCCGAAGTCCGGGTTTACCCACTGCTCGTTGTCGGCAGAGAGTTCGGACACAATGTAGATTTTGGATTCACCGATATTACGCATATACTCGGCAGTCCTTCGATTGTGAGCCTCACTTGATTTGGTGTTGCAAGGTTTGATATGTATGCTTGATTTTATTGCCATACTACTATTCTGATTTATTGTTTACGATAGATTACTTTGTTCGCTTTCGCAGAGGGGTTCTTAGGGGTACAACCCATAAGCGGAGTTTCCAAAGAGAAGGTCACTCTTTGGTCTGGGTTCTCAGCGGAGAAACGCCCTGAGTGGGTCATTAGGGCAAAGCCCTAATCCTCTCGGGAGAGCCCACAACTACGAAAGCGAAGCGTGTAGTTATAGTGGGCTATAACCGAAAGCCGTTTTTCTTTTTCGGTGGTTGGCTGGGCGTCTCTTTTACAGATTGGGCTTGCCTGTTTCTTTCAGTCTGTTTCTGTAAGTATTCGTTCAAGTCCTTGCATCCGCTGTAGGTCTGTGAAGCATCACGGATGTATAAGTCCCTGCCGTATTCCACACGTATTTGTTGGAGTGCTTCCATCCCTGCACGGTCATTGTCAAAGAAACAATGGATGCGCTCGTAGCTCCCCAAAGGATAGAGGGCTTTGGAAATATTGGCTACGGAATTCAACACCATATAATCTTGCCTGTCCAGTTCGGGATATTTCGGGCAATTCTCCAATCTCAAAGTAAGGAATGAAAGATAGTCCATAAATCCCTCGAACACATAACACGTTTCCCTCGCTGTTCCCGGCTGTTTGATATGGGAAATCTCTTTCGGGGCAATACAGCCTTTAAAATAGCGGTTGCGGATTTCATACCCACCCGACACGTTGGGAAAGGCGATGGCAAAGTACCGTTTGCCGTTGTTGGTGAAGTGCGCTTCACTGCATTCTCTTTTCGCCAGTACAATGTTTATTCCCCTTTCCTGCAAATAGGTGAGCAGGGCAGGAGAAGAAAGCGGTACAATTTCCAGTTGTTGAAAACTTGGCTCGGAAGATGACTGCTTGCCAAAAGAAAAAGACACGGGATGAATACGGGGTGTCTGCTCTTCGATTCTTTGCAGGAGATATGGCACATGGTCAGAACAATAAAGTTCCTGTGCCAGTGCGATGATATTCCCACCCTTGCCGAGTGCAAAATCATACCATTGGTTACGCTCTGTATTCACCTTGAACGAGGCTTCCGTTTCTTCCCTTAGCGGTGACTTGTACCACAGGTTTATGTCCTGTTGTTTGACTGGAGAAAAGCCCAGACTGTGCAGATAATCCGCTATTTTGATTTGTTTCGCTGTCTGTATATCCATAAAATGATAGGTTTAATGATAATTGAATTGGTTTATTTCTCTTTTCGCCCGTGCCTTTTCATGAAGTACGGTCTTTATAATCACTTCACTTTATTTTCGTATATATAGAGTACGGTAATAAAGTGAAGCGATTTATCCATCCCTTGCAACCACTTCGCTTTATCCCTAATATATAGACCCTCGGAATAAAGTGAAGCGATTGCAAGGTGTGGGCTAATAGTGGAAGTCGGGCATGAACGTGTACTTCCTGCCGTTCTCCTGCACTATCATCCGTTTGTTGCGAAGCATGGTGATGAGCGGTACCGCCTTTTGATGGTTCAGCTTTACACCTATTGACGTATAGCTTTTGATTAAAGCTTTTTCCAGTTCCTTGTAGCCGTATTCCTCTTTCAGTCCGAAAACTGCTTCCAGTGCGATGCGGTGCTGCTGTTCGGTGATATGCCTGTAAGGGTCGAACTTTTCCTCTTCCGGTCTTCCCGGTTTCTTGGCTTCGGGCTTGTAACCCTCCATGAGTTCAGGCAGGGCATTGTCGTTGATGCGGAATGCGAAAGGCTCAAAGTCTATTGCCCGTATGTGCATGGCTGAAACATTGCTTATATCTCCATTGCTCTTGTCCTTTTCCACAAGAAGGACGGTTTCAGCCTTGTTGTTCAGTTCCGTGCCGATATGCCCCCTCGCGTTCTCATCGCCCTTGTTCTGGTGGAGTATCGTGTGGATATGTATCTGCCTGTCGTCCGTCCACTGCATCAGTTTGGATATGATGCGTGTCGATTCACCGGGACTGTTGATGTCATATACCATGTCACGGATGCCGTCTATGATTACAAGGGCTATGTCAGGCGTATTGTAGATAGCCTGCTCTACAATCCTGATACGCTGTTCGGGCGTGTATTTCCTCAAAGCGAGAAATTCCAGATGCTCATTGTCCCTGTCATCGGGAAGCCCGGCCATCCGGAAAATACGTTTCATGACTTTCAGGCAATGATAAGGGCTCTGTTCCGTGTCCACATAAAGGATTTTCCGTTTGTCTTCCGGAAGTTCCGCCACATATCGCAATACGGTGCCGTTCTTCAATGCGGCGGCTACGATAGCCGAAACATTGAACGTCTTTTTGCTTTTGGCTTTGCCGATGGATGCGCTGAAATTCCCCAATGTTCCTATGACGGAACCATGTACTTTGAGAATTTCCGGTGCTTTCTCGTAACTTTTCGACAGGCTCAAACGTGAGGCTTGCCAAAGGATTACGGCTTCTTCTGCCGATATTTCCTTGTTGTCTTTCATATAATCCATAAGTACACCTCCCGTTATTTTCGTCCTCCGGTTTTCTTTCCGGCCAGTTCAAGGGCAAGTTCTGCATCAACGATAATCTTGCGCCCTATTTGCGTAATGGCTTTGTCAATCTTTCCGCTTTTCTTTATACGGTTGGCGGTGGGCAGACTGCACCCGAACAGTTTGGCAATGCCAAGTATTCCGTACACATACTTTCTTTCTGTGTCCGTGACGGGCTGCAGTTGTGCTTCCGTTTGGTTGGAAGCGTGCTTGCTTAGGAATATGAACTCTTCGCCTGTCATCTGCCAGACGGGTTTTAATAATAACTCTTGAAGATTTGTCATCGTCCAATTTATTTAGTCGTTAAACAATCAGCCCTGCGCACTGGCTGTTATTTCTGTTCTCGAACGATGCAAAATTAGGTATGGTTATAAGTGGTAAGGATGTGGATGATATAAATCTGAAGTCGTTATATCTCACTGAATATCAGATAATAAAAATACCACTCAAAAATTAATTTGAGTGGTAAAAGTGGTAATTTCGTGGAATGTCAGGATATATCACGAATTATCTGAATATGCTTTCCATTTCTTTGGCGAATTTCTGGTTGCTATCACTCGGAAAATCGGAAACGGGTTCTTTGTACTTCGACCTGTAATAACTCTCGTCAATATCCAGTAGTTCCAATATTTTGTATCGCCATTCGTCCCTATGTTGCTTGGATAGTTTCTCGCTCATCAGGAATATCAGGTAACACACCCGTACCTTTTCCCTTGCCTTGATTTTCAATTTGTTCTTGCAGGGGTACAGGTTTATATTGGCATAGAAGTCCGCTATGGTAATGGCTTCGAACTGTTCCCCGACACAGGTTTCATGAATGGGCGAAAGTAGCTCCATGTTGAAATATTCATGCTGCCCCTCTGGTGTTTCCTGTACCTCGCCTTGCTTAGCTGGTTCATTCTGTCGTTTTTCTTCCACATCATCAGGAAGATACTTTTTCAGAACTTCCATAAAAAGAAGGCTTAGGCGGTAAACATCACCGGAAAGGTTTTCTATATATTGAAAAGCCTCTTTCCTGTCTTGCTTTTGCAGTTCATAGAGTTTATCCAATTCTTTCTTTTCCTTTTCGTATTCAGCCTTGCAGCGTTCATACTCCTTTTCAGCCACTATTTCTTCTTCATTCGTATGTGGTCTAAAACCAATGAAATCATATCTGTGGTATGCATCATTCAAAGGCTTATGCAGTTTGGCTGTAACTTCCAACTGGTCTTTAATTGCAGAATTATGCCTATCTGCGTAGTGAAAACACACACGCTTTATAATGTCATCATTCAGCGGTTTTGTTTCATAAGCCCGTATATTCTTTTCTATTTCGATTTTCAGACTATTGAGAATCAATGTGTATTGTTCTTTCTGCTTGTCAAGTATCAGTTCAAGGATAGCGGATTCAAAAGCCTTTGTATCATTGTGCTGCCTGTAAAAATCGGTGATGAATTTTTGCTTGTCAAAAGAAAAAACATAATTGCTTACCCAATCATTATATATCCTGTTGAGTTCTCCGTATAGGGGAATCAGTTTGTTTATTTCTCCTGCCATAGACTTCAATTTTGGGGATTATTGTCCTTGTCAAGGAAAGATGCCAGTTCTTCTTCCACCTCTTCCACGCTTGGCAAAGCTGATTTCAAGTTTTCGGGTATAGCCTTGCTCAACTGGTAATCACTGATACCTATCGGCTGGTCGTAGCCTGTCAAAGCGTATTGTGCCACAACCTCGTCTTTTCCCTTGCACAGCAACAGCCCGATAGTCTTGTTGTCATTTTCTCCCCTCAGTTTGTCATCCACCACATTGATGTAGAAATTCAATTGTCCTGCATACTCCGGTTTGAATGGGGTAGCCTTTAATTCCACTACGATGTATGCGTGTAGGGGAATGGAATATAGAATAAGGTCGGCAAAGAAATCGCTGTTGCCAATTTGAAAATGCTTCTGTCGGGCGACAAAGGCGAAGCCGTTGCCCATTTCCAACAAATAACGGGTAACGTGCTTTACCAACTGCTCTTCTATATCCCTTTCGTCTGCCTTTTCTTTCGTTCCTGCCAAGTCGAAGATATACGGGTCTTTCAACAGGTAATTGGCAAGGTCGCTTTGTGGTGCCGGAAGTGTGGCTGTGAAATTGTTTACCTTGTTATTGCTGATTTGTCTGTTATATAGGTTGGTTTCAATTTGTATTTTAAGAACATTGCTGCTCCAGCCCATTTCTACGGACTGTTTCATATACCAATATCCTATGCCTAACGGTAATGCCCCGTCAAGTATGACCATTTGGCTTGCCCAGTTTATTCTGGCAACAGGGGAGATTAGGAAAACCTGTTCTATCTTCCTAATCTCCATCTTGTAAATGGCAGAAACTGTTTTCTCCACGTCCTGAATTTGCGCAGGAGCTTCCTGCGTAAATTCTAAAGACTGGCAATCAGCGGATTGTATTTGCGCAGTAAGTTCCTGCGTAAATTGTCCGTTGTTTAGTTTCAATACTTCATCTGTAACATTCTGTATACTTGGAACAGACAGTCTTGCATCCGTATCAATGAAACTTCGTAGCACGTTCAGCGGATATGACCGTGCGAATTGGCACATATAAGTAAGGTTGCGTTCCGAATAGCCTTTCTTTTCAGGATAATTGAATCGGATAGCCTTTGCCAGTTGCTTGATGATTTTGCTTCCCCAGCCTTGTAAGTTCTGATGATACAGGATATAGTTGCCCATTTTCCAGTAATGGAATAGCATTTGCGCATTGGCTGCGGTAATCAGCCTGACTTGTGCCTGTTCTATTTCCGAACCGACAGCATGAACAAATACGTCAAAGTTCGTTCTTGCTATATGATGTTCTTTGTTGTTTTCCATGTTTCCATATCTATTGTTGTCGCAAATATAATTCAAATAGCGGATAATCTATGAAACTGATTGATACTTTTATAGTTGGTTAAACTTGTTCATGGCGTTTGCCTTAATATCATCCGCTATGTCAATATAAGGCTTCATGGCTTTATAGTCACTATGCCCCGTCCATTTCATTACGACCTGTGCCGGAATACCGAGAGCCAGCGCATTACAAATGAATGTTCTTCTTCCTGCATGGGTACTTAGCAATGCGTATTTTGGCGTGACTTCATCTATACGTTCATTCCCCTTATAATATGTTTCCCGTACAGGTTCATTGATTTCTGCCAGTTCCCCCAGTTCTTTCAAATAATCATTCATCTTCTGATTACTGATGACGGGCAGTACCATGTGGTTCTCAAAATGGACTTCCTTGTACTTTTCAATTATGGCTTTACTGTGGTCGTTCAGTTCAATTATCAGACTGTCTGCCGTTTTGACTGTGGTAACTTCGATATGGTCGGGTTTCACATCGCTTCTTTTCAGGTTACGAACATCTGAATATCGCAGACTTGTGAAGCAACAGAACAGAAAAACATCCCTGACACGTTCCAAATATTGTTTGTCTTTTGGTATCTGGTAATCTTTCAGCCTGTTCAATTCGTCCCAAGTCAGGAATATCACCTTTTTAGACGTGGTTTTCAATTTGGGTTTGAATGTATCGTATGCCATGTTCTGATGATGTCCTTTCTTGAAGCTCCAGCGCAGAAACCATTTGAGGAATCCCATCTGTTTGCCGATAGTGCTGTTCCTCATATCCTTTTTGTCACGCAGGAAATTCACATACTCGTTCAATCCGAACTCATTGAAGTATTCAAAGGTTACATCTTCCTTGAACTCTTTGAGGTGGTTTTTCACTGCTGAGAATTTCTCGTAGGTGGATGCCGTCCAATTATTCTGATTGCCACACTCCTTTACAAATTCATCGAATACCTCCCAAAAGCTTATCTGTGTTTCTTCCTGCTGCTCTTCGTTGGCATCTTTCATCCGCAGGTTGAACGCATCCTTTAGCTGTTGGGTGGTTGGCATGGCTTCCTGTACCTCAAATTCCTTGAATACGTTTTGAATCTCGGCATAGTATTTCAGCAAGTCCGCATTGATTTCGGATGCGCTTTGCTTTAGTTTGTTGGTGCATCCGTTCTTTACCCGTTGTTTGTTGGCATCCCATTTGGCTACATCAATCCGATAGCCTGTTGTAAACTCGATGCGTTGGCTTGCATATATGACACGCATACGGATGGGTACGTTCTCCACGATTGGCACTCCGTTCTTTTTCCGGCTTTCCAATGCAAAAATGATGTTACGTTTGATATTCATAATTGGGTGCGTTTGAAATTCTACACCCAAATATACACCCAATATTTGGAATAGCAAAAGGCATTCAGAAAGATTTAGATTTACCCTATACTTTGGATAGTATATGATTATCAGTGATTTGCAATTTTATGATATTTCTTGAAGGTATAGGTTCAAGAGCCTGTCTCTCCGCTAGAAAGCAGCTTTTTGCTGCTTTCTGTTTTTATGGAGAGTTTTTTCTCTAGTTGGTAATTGTAAGGAGAGGTGCTCGAGTGGTTGAAGAGGCACGCCTGGAAAGCGTGTATACCCCTAAAGGGTATCACGAGTTCGAATCTCGTTCTCTCCGCATCATTTTTTTACATTTTAATATTAATGAACGGCTGTTTTGACTTATCAAGGCAGCCGTTTGTTTTATATTGTTTTCGGGAATTCGGTTATTCCAATTCTTCAATAATCTTCTTTACATCTACCGGTTGTAATCGACCATATACCTTCTCGCCGATCATCACTACCGGAGCCAGTCCGCAGGCGCCTACACAACGCAGACAGTCTAATGAGAACTTTCCGTCCGGGGTAGTGTCACCGACTTCGATACCTAATACACGTTTGAACTCTTCCAGCAGTTTTTCTGAACCACGTACATAACAAGCTGTACCCATGCAAACAGAGATGGGATGTTTTCCTTTGGGAGTCATGGTAAAGAAAGTATAGAAAGTGACGACACCATACACTTTCGATACGGGAATTCCAAGTTTGGAAGCGATAATCCGTTGCGTTTCCTCGGGTAGATACCCTTGCAAATGCTGTGCCTCATGCAAAATATTGATAAGTTCGCCCGGTTTGTTTCCATGCTTGTCGCAGATCGTTTTGATTTGCTCTGCCATGTCACAGGCTAGTTTGATATCTGACATAATACTCTTCATTTAAAAGTTAATCAATCGCTTTGTTGAAATAATGCGTATGCAGGAGAGTTTCCGATTTCTCACCTAGCGGTTTGCCGAGATAATCCTCGTATAATGTCTTGATATACGGATTCTCGTGCGATTTGCGCAAAGGTTTGTTGGCGTCTTCACGGTAAAGTGCGTTGGCGCGTGCATAGAGTATTTCCGAGTTGCCGTGATGCAAAGGCTGCCCGCCGCCACCGATACAGCCTCCGGGGCAAGCCATAATTTCGATTACATGATATTCGTTATGTCCGTTCCGTATATCTTCCAGTAGATGACGAGCGTTGCCTAGTCCGTGTGCGATGCCTACTTTTAATTCAAATCCGTTTAGGTTAATGGTAGCACGACGGACGCCATTTAGTCCGCGTACCTGTTCGAAATTTACATTTTTCAAAGGTTCTCCGGTATAGATTTCATAGACAGAACGGAGGGCGGCTTCCATTACACCACCTGTTGTTCCGAAAATGACACCGGCACCTGTCGATTCACCCATCGGGTTGTCGAATGGGCTGTCCAGTACGAGAGGGAACCCGATATTGGCACGTTTAATTAGTCGTGCCAGTTCACGGGTAGAGATAGAATAATCCACATCGGGGATACCGTTCACTTTGAATTCATCACGTGCACATTCGTACTTTTTAGCCAGACAAGGCATGATAGATACGACAACCAGTTTTTCTCTGGGTATGCCCATTTTCTCCGCCCAATAGGATTTGGCAATGGAACCGAACATCTGTTGTGGGGAGCGGGCGGTGGACGGAATGTCCAGCATGTCCGGGAAATGATGTTCGAAGAAGTTGACCCATGCCGGACAGCAGGAAGTCAGGATAGGTAATCGTACGGATTTATCTCCGTTGAGATAGCGCGTCAGACGGTTTAGTATTTCCGATCCTTCTTCCATGATGGTGAGGTCGGCGGCAAAGTCAGTATCGAATACATAGTCGAATCCCAGTTCACGCAGTGCATAAACCATTTTTCCGGTTACCAGTGTGCCGGGAGGAAAACCGAATTCTTCGCCTAGGGCAGCACGTACGGCAGGGGCTGTTTGCACAATCACCACTTTATCCGGGTTAGCTAAGTCGTCGAGCAGGCGGTTCGTATAATCGCGTTCGGTCAGTGCACCTACCGGACAGACAGCTACGCATTGTCCGCAATAGGTACATTCGCTTTCCGTCATCATCCGGTCAAAGGCAGGGGCTATCGTCGTGTTGAATCCGCGACGGATGGCACCGAGCGCACCGACTGTCTGAACATCGTTACAGACACTTTCACAGCGGCGACAGAAAATACATTTATCCATGTTGCGCACGATGGAGGCAGTGATTTCCCGCTTGCGGGGAGAGAGCTCGCCTCCATTGAAAGGCATTTCGCGGATATTAAAGCGTAGCGCTAATGTCTGAAGTTCACAATTGCCACATTTGGGGCAGGTGAGACAGTCGTTGGGATGATCCGACAGGATAAGTTCGGCTACCACTTTGCGTGCGTTCATCACACGTAGCGTACTGGTTTTTACTACCATTCCTTCTGTGCAACGGGTAGCGCAGGCAGGAGCCAGATTGCGCCGTCCCATCACTTCAACCACACAAATACGGCAGGAAGCCGGATTATTTTTTATACAGGTTCCTTTCAGGTCGATATGACACAGCGTAGGTATATTGATACCGATTTTGATAGCGGCTTCAAGAATAGTGCTTCCCTCGGGCACAGTGATGAAATGACCGTCTATCTGGAGAGTAATTTGTTTTTCTTCCATAGTAAATAAGATTTTAGCAGACAAGAATAGCATTGAATTTGCAGCGTGCCATACACATGCCGCATTTGATACATTTATCGGGAGCAATGACATGTGGCTTACGCACCAGTCCGCTGATAGCATCCGCCGGACAGTTTTTGGCGCATAGATGACAACCAATGCAACGTTCCGGACTGATGGTATATGTTAATAGTGATTTACATTGCTTGGCGCGACAAGTCTTATCCCGCACGTGCTCCATATATTCATCGTAGAAGTTATCCAATGTGGATAAAACGGGATTCGGAGAGGTTTGTCCCAGTCCGCAGAGGGCCGTATCTTTGATGACTTGTCCCAAAGTGGCAAGTGTGTCCAGGTCTTTTTCTGTGCCTTTTCCTTCTGTAATCTTGTTCAGTAGTTCCAACAGACGTTTGTTTCCAATGCGGCAAGGTGTGCATTTCCCGCAGGACTCTTCCACTGTAAAATCCAGATAAAAGCGGGCTACGGATACCATGCAGTCGTCCTCATCCATGACAATCATCCCTCCTGAACCCATCATGGAACCGGCCGAGAGAAGGTTGTCAAAGTCAATGGGAGTGTCCAGATGTTTTTCTGTCAGACAGCCGCCTGACGGTCCTCCTGTTTGTACAGCTTTGAACTTCTTTCCGCCTTTGATGCCTCCTCCGATTTCGTAGATTACTTCCCGAAGAGTAGTTCCCATCGGCACTTCGATCAGTCCGACATTATTAATCTTTCCGGCAAGAGCAAACACTTTGGTTCCTTTGGAACGTTCTGTGCCAATCGTTGCAAACCAGTCGGCTCCTTTGGTTAGAATAATGGGAATATTGGCAAGCGTTTCCACATTATTTACATTGGTTGGTTTTCCCAGATAACCGGATTCGGCAGGGAAGGGAGGTTTCAGAGTCGGCTCTCCCCGTTTTCCTTCCATCGAATGAATAAGGGCAGTTTCTTCTCCGCAGACAAAAGCTCCGGCTCCGTATCGTATTTCTATGTCGAAACTGAAATCTGTTCCTAAGATATGATCTCCTAGTAATCCGTATTCGCGTGCCTGATTGATAGCTGTTTTCAGTCGGTTGATAGCTAACGGATATTCGGCACGGATATATACTAATCCTTTAGTGGAACCAATGGAATAACCGCAGACACACATCGCTTCTACAATCGAATGTGGGTCGCCCTCCATAATGGAACGGTCCATGAATGCACCGGGATCTCCTTCGTCGGCGTTACAAACCACGTATTTGACATCTGACTGTTGCTTGTTGGCAAATTCCCATTTCAGTCCCGTCGGGAAACCGCCACCACCACGTCCGCGAAGTCCCGAACGTTTGATAATATCAATAACGTCCGTCGGCTGTTTGTTAAGCAGGCAATCGGCCAATGCAAAGTATCCTTCACGGGCGATATACTCTTCAATATTTTCGGGATCGATAAAACCACAGTTACGCAATGCGATGCGGAGTTGTTTCCGGTAGAAATCCATGTGCTTGGAGTCGCTGACGGTATGTTCCGTTTTGGGATCTACATACAGCAACCGTTCGATTCTTCGTCCTCCGATGATATGCTCGTTGATGATTTCTTCCGCATCTTCGGGAGTGACTTGGGTGTAAAAGGTATTATCGGGGATAATTTTCACGATAGGACCTTTTTCACAGAAGCCGAAACAGCCTACGGTGATGACTTCTACTTTATCGGTGATTTCGTTCTTTTTGATGGCTTTTAGAAGATTGTCTGTAATACCCTGGCTGGAAGATGCCTTACAGCCTGTACCACCGCAGATCAGAATCTGAAGATGTTGCGCACCGGATGCCAGTCCGTAACACTTTTCAGTCACCTTTTCATTACTTTCTTCGCGCAATGAAAGATTGTGCTCTGCTCTCTTCCTGATTGTTGCCAAATCATGGATAGATAAAATTTTCATAAGTATCAGAATTGTTAGTCGGTTTTTTGCAAATATAATTCTTTGTTTGAAATAACAGCGTAGTCTCGTACAAATAAAATTGTTCTTTGACGGAGGATTTAGGTAAATAAATCTCTATCTTCGTATTTAATAGGTATCAAACCTAAAAAATATAACTGAAGTATGAGACGAATTTTACTTGGACTATGTTTTCTATCCTTTCTGAACAGCGCATCCGGACAAGAGATTCCTTTGCCGGAAAAGATGCCGCAGACACATCCGCGGGTACTGACTACTCCGGCGGGAAAGCAGGAAACATGGAAGCTGATTAAAAAAGAAGAATGGGCGAAAGATGTTTTCAATAAATTGAAGGAACGGACGGAAGTATATACGAACCTGACGGATGCTCAACCGGCGTGGTTGCTGTCTCGTTTGGCAATGTACTGGAAGTCTCATGCCACGGAAGTATATGTGAAAGGTGAAACGTTCGACCATGCAGGTGGTGAAAAAGCTCCTTATCCCACTGTGCGCTACACGGGAACCCGTGGCACAGCTGCTACCCACGGCCGTCCCAAATTGGCGGATGTCGTTCCTTATGATGATGAGGACGGGAATGTCACTTTCTGCAATAATGCACTTCCTGACCGTCCTATGGAGAGTGTACACCCATCCAAAACAGGCCGGAATATTGAAAGCCTGAACTGCGAAATCCTGGGAATTGCCCGTGATGCCGCTTTCCTTTATTGGATGACGGATGAAGAGAAATTCGCTAAACTTGCCGCAGGGGTCTTTGATACATATATGACAGGTATTTATTATAGAAACGTGCCCATCGACCTGAATCACGGCCATCAGCAAACATTGGTAGGATTGACTTCTTTCGAAGTCATCCATGAAGACGCACTCCATATCGCTGTCCCTTTATACGATTTTCTATATAATTATCTAAAGGCCAATTACCCGGATAAAATGGAAATCTACGCCGGAGCTTTTAAGAAATGGGCGGATAATATCATAGCGAACGGTGTACCTCATAACAACTGGAATTTGCTACAGGCACGGTTTATTATGAATGTCGGATTGGTATTGGAAGACAATAAAGAATATGCCGACGGAAAAGGACGTGAATATTATATCGACTATGTGATGAACCGTTCCAGCATCCGCCAATGGAGTCTGACGCGATTGGCAGATTATGGTTTCGATATAAATACGGGAATTTGGGCAGAATGTCCGGGATATAGCAGTGTGGTAATCAATGATTATGCCAATTTCGTGAATCAGTTTGATACGAATCTGCAATATGATTTGGTGAAAGCAATGCCTGTATTGTCGAAAGCGGTAGCAACCACTCCCCAATATCTGTTTCCCAACCGTATGATTTGTGGCTTTGGAGATACGCATCCGGGATATTTGAGTACGAACTTCTTTATCCGTATGATACAGAATGCACAGGCGAACGGGAAGAAAGAACAGGAAAACTATTTCACGGCTTTATTGAAATGCCTGAACCCGGATTTGGGAAATGATAAAACAGAAAAGAAGAATGTGCGTGTATCTGTCAATTCTTTCTTTGAAGATAAACCGCTGACGCTAAATCCCAAAGTGCAGCCGGGAAAGATAGAAGATTATGTTTCTCCTTTGTTTTATGCTCCCAATGTGTCATGGCTGGTACAGCGCAACGGTATGCATCCGCGCAACAGTTTGATGATTTCGTTGAATGGCAGTGAAGGGAATCACATGCACGCTAACGGCATTTCGATGGAACTTTACGGAAAAGGATACGTATTGGGTCCGGATGCAGGTATCGGGCTTTTCCTGTATAGCGGACTGGATTATGCGGAATATTATTCTCAATTCCCCAGTCATAATACAGTTTGTGTGGATGGAATATCGAGCTATCCGGTGATGAAAAGTAACCATTCTTTTGATTTGCTTTCCTGTTTCCCGGCATCAGCGGAACCGGGCAAAGCATTTACGTCCGTTACTTACAGTAACCTTTATTTCCGTGAACCGGAAAGCAGGGCGGATCAGACCCGTATGATGAGTATTGTCACTACCGGGGCGGAGACGGGGTATTATGTCGATGTATTCCGCAGCCGGAAAGAGAAAGGAGGCGATAAGATGCACGATTACTTCTATCACAACCTTGGGCAGACTTTGACATTGACGGCAGCAGATGGCAGCGACCTGAATCTCCAGTCTACGGAAGAACTCGCCTTTGCAGGCGCACATCTTTACGCTTATTCCTATTTATATGATAAGAAAGTGGCTGCAACCGCTAAGGGTGTCAAGGCAACTTTCACCATAGATATGAAAGATAAGGACGGCGATGATATATACATGAATCTTTGGATGAAAGGCGAACCGGATCGTGAAGTCTTTACGGCTTTGGCGCCAATGACCGAAGGGCTAAGCCGTACACCGAATATGCCCTATAATATAAAGGAGCAGCCGACGCTGACATTTGTTGCCCGTCAGCATGGAGAAGCTTGGAATCGTCCTTTTGTTTCGATATATGAACCGAGTACGAAAAAGGAACCGTCTGCTATTCAGTCCGTCTCTTATTTTGATGTGGAAGGAGTAGATTTAGAAGATTTTGCCGGAATCTGTGTGAAAAGCAAAAACGGACGTATAGATCATATCTTCTCTCTATCTGATGCTGCACAAACCGCTACTTATCAAGGAATGAAAGTGAAAGCGGATTATGCTGTTATCAGCAATGAATATGCAGGAAACCGGACGTTGTTTTTAGGGAATGGAACCCAATTGGTTGCACCCGGGGTAATGATTCAGACCGACAATGCCGCTAATGTATTGCTCGAAAAGAAAGAAGAGAAATGGTATATTATTTCTTCTGCTCCCTGTACGGTTGTTATCGGCGATAAGAAGATAAAATCCGATGCTGCGTCGGAGCCTATGTTGTTGCGTATCTGATGTTTCATTGGTAATAAAGAAAAATTGTATATCTTATCCGTAGTATGGTATATTATGGCCTAAGATGGAAATTGTTGCAATAAAAAACAAAAAAAGCGTGTTTAAACGTTTTTAATACTATATTTTTTCTAATTTTGTGGCTTTCTGTCCAAGTAGTATATAAAATGGACAGTAAGCCCTTTTTTTGTGGGTAAATATTTAGTGGGAAATATTTAGTGGGAAATAAATGATGGTATATGTGATGAGAAATGGTCGCAGGGTAATAGCTGCGTTATCATTTCTGTTATTATGTTGTGGTGTACATGTGCACGCACAACGGGTGGCTGTAAAGACAAATGCATTGGGTTGGCTGACCGCCAGTCCGAATGTAGAAGCAGAATTTGTATTGGGTAGTCATGTCTCCTTGAACATGGGGATTGCTGCGAACCCAATCAGTACAGACAACTTTAAAACGACTTTCACGCATTTTCAGCCTGAAGTTCGTTACTGGCTAAATCGTCCGATGGTGAGTCATTTTCTTGGAATCACCGCTTTCGTGAATAATTTTGATATGATGGTAAAAGATGTGCATCACAAAGGCGATGCATACGCCGCTGGTTTGACCTATGGATACGCATGGGTGCTGGGCGATCATTGGAACATCGAAGCAACTGCCGGAGTGGGTGTGTTGCGCTACCGTCAGTTTAAGTATGATAAGGGTACTCCGAAACCGGGTGCGGTCAACGATAGTAAGACTACCATTGCACCTGTCAAACTGGGGGTATCCTTTGTTTATATTATTCGATAACGAACATTAGCTAGTCAGAAAAGAGAATGAAAATCAATTTGAAACGTGATAGATTAACAGGTATACTTCTCGTGGCGATGATGTTCGTCGGTATGAATGTATCCGCCCAACGGATCCGCGTGCAGGGGCATATCACAAACCCGCAGGGAAAAAGTGTTCCGAATGTAAATGTGTTGAATCCGGTCAATGACGAACGTATAGAAATGTCCGACGAGGATGGTCGTTACAGTGTCTTGGTTGAGAAAAACGGCTCGTTGAAGTTTACATGTGTCGGTTATGAAGACAAAACAGTGAAGGTGGCAGGAAAGCAGATTCTGAATGTAGTATTGAAAGATGCCGTCATCGAACTGGACGAAGTTACAATTACTTCCAAAGTGAAGGACAAAGTGATTCCGGAACCTACGGACATCGAAATCAAAGGCAATTATTTCCATCTGAAAACCCGTGTCCCGGTGCCTAAGGAGATGTTTAACTCACATCGCCGCTTGGTATTGCAGCCTTCCATTTATGATGTGACACTGAAAAAGCGTCTGTTGATGCGTCCTGTTGTATTCGACGGGGATACTTATAATACAACGCAAAATCGAATGTACGATTATGATATGGATAAAGATCCTTTGCACGATTACATCCGTGTGAAAACTACTTCTTCACGCAAGGGGGATATTATTGCTTACCATGATTCTATCTATATAGAATATCTGCAACATGACTACCGTGCAGATGTGCATCTGGCGATGGAAAATTACCGGAATATCATTTATCGTGACTCTTTCTCCATTGCACGCGGAACGGTCAACCCGCTTCGCTTCTTGGAGTATAAATTCTCCGCTTTCAGCCTGACGGACGAGAAATATCTTCCGAAACCCGTGATGCAGTTGCGGGATACGAAAGGTGAGGTAAACTTAACCTTCCTGGTAGGTAAAGCTGACCTAGATGATAAGAATCCACAGAATCAGGTGGAACTGAACCGGTTGAATCAGGAATTACGTGCTATTGAGACGAACCCGGATGCCTCTTTGAAGAGTTTTCATATTACGGGGGTGGCTTCGCCGGACGGTTCTTACGCGACGAATCTTCGTCTGGCAAAATTGCGTACGGATAAAGCCCTGGAACGTATACTGGCACAACTGGACCCGGAAACACGTAAACTGTTGGAGGTGAAATCGGATGCATCGGTTGCCTCCTGGAAGGAGGTAGCTGAATTGCTGAAAAAAAACTCCAAGCCGGAACTGGCTAAAGAAGTAGAGGACTTAATCAAACAATATGCAGCTACTCCTTACCGGTTGAATGGGGTCTTGAAATCGAAACCTTTCTACAAGGAACTTGCGGCTACTTATCTGCCTAAATTGAGAAAGGTGCAATATACGTATGGTTATTCAATCTTCCGTTCTTTGACGGACGACGAGATTAGAGAACTTTACAGAAAGAATCCGAAGGAACTGACCCGTTTCGAATATTACCGTATGATTACGACAGCAAAAACTCCCGACGAAAGAGAAAAGTATTGCAGGGAAGCTCTTGAACTTTATGATAACTTTACGTATGCAGCCAATGAACTGGCAGTGGCAACGATACAGAAAGATACTCCGGATTCACGTATTCTCGAACCGTTTGTCAGTAAATCGGCACCGGTGGAGTTATTGTCCAATCAGGCTATTGCCTTGTTGCACGAAGGGAAATATACAAAAGCAGATTCAGTCTTGACCTTGGTTCCCGAAGAAGCGGTTTCTGAAGATTTGCAGGCCATTGTTCAGGCATTGGCCGGTTATTATAATGATGCTTTCGAAAAGGTGGCGGCTACCAGCCCTTTCAATGAGGTGGTGATGCTGCTGGCAATGAAGAAGAATCAGGAAGCATGGGATAAGATTTCTACCATAGATGTAGAGACCGCCCGCGAATATTATATAAAAGCGATTGCCGCCAACCGCCTGGAGAAAATAGGTGATGCGATTATGAGCATTGAGAAGGCCCTTGAACTTGATCCTTCCTTATTGGAAGTAGCGAAGGTGGACGGTGATATTATTGACTTGCTGCCGGAAGAGCAGAAAATTAAATAATGATATATACAACAAGAGTAAACGATGAATATCTTCAGAATCAACAATAAATATGTAGCAGTGGCAATCTTCCTGATGCTTGCTGTTACCTTACAGGCACAGGATTATGGTGCATTGCAATATATGTTACAGAAACGGCCTGCAAATGAAAAGTTCGAGAGCAATAAATTCAATGAACATCTCTTTTTCTCTGCCGGAATAGGGCCATACAGCTTGTTAACAAGTGGAGATAGTCAGGATGGAATGGGAATGACCGCCCATCTCTTTATGGGAAAGTGGATAACTCCGGTTCATGGACTTCGGATAGGGGTGAATTTAGGTTATCTGCCGTCGAGTATCTACGATTCTAAAATAAAAATGGGTGGCGGCAGCCTGGACTATCTGTTGAATATGTCCTCCCTGGCATACGGATACAATGCAAACCGTTGTTTTGAGTTAGTAGGGATTGCAGGTATAGAAGCCGGTTATTCTAAGGTGGGCGACAATAGCGATCGTTCCGAAAAGTATCCGGATTTGAAAGGCGGCGGTCAGCTTTATTACGGCGCTCATCTCGGTTTACAGGGAAATGTACGTCTTTCTTCTACATTGGATTTGTTTGTAGAACCGCGGATCGGATGGTATAATGACGGTTTTGCGTATACGGAAAGTTGGAGAAACTATAAAATGGCTGGTTCGGTTCTGGTAGGTCTGACTTATATGCCTGCTGCTCCGATGGGAACTAAGATTCATTTCGATGATTTCGATAAAAGTTCCTTCCTGAATCATATGTTTATCTCTTTATCCGGTGGTATCAGTACACTGAAAGTTCCGGGAATCAAGAATACGATTAAAGGATTAGGTCCCCAGTTCTCTGCCGGAATCGGTAAATGGTTCAGTCCTTCTTCCGGTCTGCGTTTGTCCGGGACGGTTGGACTTTCAGACACCCCTTCGGGCAGTGCAAGCGGCTACTTTAAACATGTCGATCTGCATGCGGACTATCTGTTGAATATCAATAATGTTCTTTGGGGATATGATGAAGACAGAATATTTAGTCTGATCGGTATTGCCGGAGTTAACCTGGCAGGTACGAAAGGAGTGGATAAAACCGCCAAGTATGCTCCGGGAATAGGAGTCGGTGTGCAAGGAAGTTTCCGTATCAACCGTTCTGTGGATTTATTTATAGAACCTCGCTTCAATGTGTATAATAAGAAATATGCAGGAGGTTGCGGAGTAGGTGGCAATACGGATCAGCTCGGAGAGTTGAATTTTGGTTTGACTTATCATACGATTGACCGTGCGGCACGTCCGAAGAACGGATTCTCAAGCAATCACATCGCAGACAATCTGTTTATGACTTCGGGAATCGGTGTGCAAATGTTCCTGAATAAGACGAATCTTGAAAACCTTGGTTCTTTAGGTCCGCAGGCTTCTGTCTCTATCGGTAAGTGGTTGAGCCCTTATTCCGGTTTGCGCCTGGTGGGTACGGGTGGATTCTTTACGAACTATGTAGTTCCGGGAAGTGTTAAAGCGGGCAAACTTAGACATGCCAGCGTCAGTGGTGGTCTTGATTACTTGTGGAACATAACGTCTACCATGAGTGGATATAATCCCGATCGTATCTTTGATTTAATAGGTTCGGTAGGTGTCAACCTTGCTTATACTTCCAAATCAGACCATAAGTTCCAACCGGGTATTAATGCAGGCATACAGGGATTATGGCATGTGAATGATTTTCTCGGTTTGTACATTGAACCGCAGATTCGCTTGTATGGAGATAAGTTCATTGAAGGTAATCTGGGCTTTATGCAGAAAGACGTAATGGTAGGAGTCAATGCAGGTTTCCACTATCGCTTTGTTCCTTATTCAAAAGCAGCCAATCGTAGCGTGTTTGGTCAGGATGACAAGCGTTACTTCATCTCCGGTGCACTTGGATTGGGTAGCTTGCTCGTAGCCAACAAAGATTTGGTGAAGAATGCAGGTGTAGAAGCAAAAGGAAGCATAGGTAAATGGTACACTCCGTTATCTGCATGGCGGGTAAATGGAACAATTATGTACAAGGCCAAAACGTCGTCGAAGATGAATCTTCATTATGCCGGTTTGGGTATGGATTATATGATGAGTCTGGCCACATTGGCAAAAGGATACAGCCCCGATCATGTGATAGATGTTGTTCCTTTTGTGGGAGTTACGGCCGGACTGGTACGCCGTTACGGTAAGTTCCGAGCAGTGCCGGGACTGGATGCCGGTGTGCAGGTAAAGCTGAAAGTGGCTTCTTCTTTGTATCTGTATGCCGAACCTAAAGTCGGTATCCGTACCGATACATACGATGGCTCCGAACAAGGAAGACCTGACCGCGTAGCTTCCATGGTAGGTGGATTATTGTACAGATTCAAGATGCCTACTTTCCAATAAGAAGAAAAATAAGAAATCGAATAAAAAGGGTTGCGCAATACCGGATTAGTGATTGTGCAACCCTTTTTGTATTCCATTTCCAAGAAATTACGGTTACATAAACGTTACATTAATATTACTTCCATTTCTACCTGATAATGAATAAAATGAATCTTTAGAATTCATTTTCTCCCTTGCTATTCTCCTCTACTTTTGCTCCAGAAATTAAAACGAAAACGTATGAAAACGATTACTGAAGCAATATCGAAACTAAGTTCAAACAGAAGATTAGCCGATTTCCTCTTTATTCTATGGGCAGGTGGAGCAGCCCTTCTTTCTTACTCACTGGTTTATACATTGCGCAAACCTTTCACAGCTGCTACTTTTGACGGGATAGAAGCATTCGGCTTTGATTATAAAGTACTGGTTACTATCATTCAGATAGCAGGTTATCTGATAGCCAAGTTTATAGGTATCAAGTTGATTTCCGAATTGAAGAGGGAGAATCGCCTGAAGTTTATACTCGTTTCCATTGCCGTAGCGGAATTGTCATTGGTTGCGTTCGGAGCACTTCCCACTCCTTATAATATGTTTGCCATGTTCTTCAATGGATTGTCATTGGGCTGTATGTGGGGAGTTATTTTCAGTTTTATCGAAGGTCGCCGCACTACGGATATTTTGGCCAGTCTTTTAGGAATCAGTATTGTTATCAGTTCGGGAACGGCAAAATCCATCGGATTGTTCGTTATGAATACATTGAACGTCAGCGAATTTTGGATGCCGGCACTTATCGGTGCTTTTGCACTTCCTTTATTGGCTCTTTTGGGATATAGCTTAACCCGTTTGCCACAACCTACGGCACAAGATATAGAACAAAAGAGTAGTCGTGTAACTCTGAATGGCAAGCAACGGAAAGAACTGTTCATCGACTTTATGCCATTTCTTGTATTATTGTTTGTAGCTAACCTAATGTTGGTAGTGCTTAGAGATATTAAGGAAGATTTCCTGGTGAAGATTATTGATATGAACGGACAGTCCTCATGGATGTTTGCGCAGGTAGATACAGTCGTTACATTAATAATTCTGGCGTTATTCGGAGCGATGGTCTTTGTGAAAAGTAACATAAAAGTTTTGGTTGCCCTGCTGGGATTGGTCGTACTTGGGACAGCCACCATGAGTTTTATATCTTTCAATTACGATTCTCTGCAATTGGATGCAATCACCTGGCTGTTTGTCCAAAGTCTCTGTCTGTATATTGCCTACCTCTGTTTTCAAAGCATTTTTTTCGACCGCTTCATCGCTTGTTTCAAGATAAAAGGAAATGTCGGTTTCTTCATTGTGACCATTGATTTTATCGGATATACGGGAACTGTACTTGTCTTGATGTTCAAAGAATTTGCCCATGCAGACATAAACTGGTTGGAATTTTATAATATATTATCCGGTTACGTAGGACTGATCTGTACGGTTGCTTTCACCTGCTCCATGATTTACCTGATACAGCGCTATAAAAAAGAGAAACAGCTGAAGAAAGCGAAAGAAGCCGAAATGAGCAACGGGATAAAATTTACGGGAGAAGGTATGGAGCCAACTACTTTTTCACAAATTTGATAAAAGGTGGACGATGAAAATAATAGGACTATATTTGAAATTCTCCTTCCTTCTATCTCTAATACTAACGACTTCCCGGATAACGGCACAGAATCTGCCCGATGGCATACAATATAAAATCACCGGGCGTCTATTAATGGATGGAGGAGTGTATCTGAAGAATCCGAATAACTTTGGCAACGGCACGGAATTTAATGACCTTCGCATCGGTGTAAAAGCTACCTATCAGAACTGGGGAATGAAACTGGAAATGGGATATGCCGGAAACAAAGTAGCCATCAAAGATGCTTTTGCCACCTATTCCTATAAGAATAGTTCCATTCAGATAGGACAATTCTATGAGCCATTCAGTCTCGATATGATTTGTAGTACATTTGATCTTCGCTTCAACCAATCTCCGGGAGCTGTGCTGGCATTGACAAATAGCCGACGTATGGGAGTAGCCTATTCCTATCGTACCCAATATTACTATCTGTGTGGCGGATTCTTTACCGATAATGATTTGAGCAACCTGAAAAACGCATCGCAAGGATATGCCATTGACGGACGTTTGGTTTACCGTCCACTTTATGAGCAAGCGAAACTGGTACATATAGGATTAGCAGCTATCCATCGTACACCGGACGGCACGCTTCCCGAAGATGAGAACAGGAATACGTTTACTTATAAATCTCCGGGCGTGAGCACGATTGATAATCGTACATTAATACAAGCAGATGTAGATCATGCAGCATCTCAATTTAAAATAGGAACCGAACTGCTAATTTACTATCATAAATTCTTTCTTCAGGGTGAATACATCCGCGCCCATGTAAAACGGGAAAAGGGTTTTGAGAACTATACGGCACAAGGAGCTTATCTGCAATGTTCCTGGCTATTGTTGGGACAGAATTATCTGTATGACGAAGAAGTAGCCTGTCCCGGAAGACCGGAAGGAAAAGCACTCGAACTATGTGCCCGTTTCAATTATCTCTCTCTGAATGATGCCGGAATAAAAGGCGGAACACAGAAAGACCTCTCCTTCGGATTGAATTACTATATCAATAAACACATTGCTGTCAAATTGAATTATAGCTACTTCATCCCCGGCTCGCATATCAAAGAGATCGAAAGCACAAACTTTAGTGTAGTACAGGGACGTTTTCAATTCATATTCTAGTACTTGGCAGTTCCGTTCGAATAAAGCTATAATAAAGAATAGGAAGGTGTATTGTATACTAGTTTTACTAAATGTTTCAAAGACATATCGAGAGCACTGCCGACTCAATATGCAGAACCGTATGTAAAAAGTAAAAAATAAGAAGACAGAAAAAACTGGAATGTTCTAGGTAAATCTCCTTTATTGTTCGTAATAGACAATAAAGGAGATTTTTTGCATTGGTTATTTTTTCTATAGTTTCTGTTACCAGTTTGCCAACCTGGGTGGAATAGAAAGTATAGTTTTAGAAAGAACTTCAATAAACAGAATAATTAAAATATAACATAGTTTAGTGATATGAATATAGTAGGAGTTTTATCAGGTAAAAGAAAATGTTTGTTAGCAATAGCTATTGCATTTTCGACATTCGGGAATGCCCAATTAGTAACCTATCCGGAAGGATTGAACACTGGTATGCCACATAATGATGATTATACAGTCAAAGTACGTGAAGCAGGCGGTGAATGGAAAGATGTATTCGAATATGAAGTCCAAGTAGATATGGATCGGGTACAATCTGCTTCAATGGTACAGTTTGATATGGGGAGTCCTGTAGAAGTGATGGTGAAAAAGAACAATGGCACAATTCAGGATGTGAAAATCCGTCCGTTAGCAATAGGTATACAACATACGGTAAACCACAATGCTATCTTTTTTACACTCACTAGACCTCAATGCCTGTCGATTGAGTTTAACGGTGATCGTTTGCATAATCTTCATTTGTTTGCTAATCCTTTGGAAACAGAAACTTATACTGAAGGCAGTGACAAGGTAATGTATTTCGGACCGGGTGTCCATCGTCCGAAAGATTTGCCGAATACACAGATACAGATTCCTTCCAATACTACTGTTTATTTAGCTCCCGGAGCTATTGTAAAAGCTAAATTATTGATTGACAAAGCTGAAAATGTACGCATTGTCGGGCGTGGTATTCTCGACCATCCGATCCGTGGAATAGAAGTTACTCATTCTAAAAATGTATGGATTGACGGTATTACAGTTATAAATCCAGATCACTATACAGTATTTGGTGGTGAGTCTACAGGGTTGACCATCAATAATTTAAAGTCTTTTAGTTGTAAAGGATGGAGTGATGGCATAGATCTGATGTGTTGCAGTGACGTATTAATAGACAATGTTTTTATGCGGAACAGTGATGATTGTATTGCCATCTATGCCCATCGCTGGAACTATTACGGAGGAAGTCGTAACGTGACTTTACAGAATTCAATCCTTTGGGCGGATATTGCTCATCCGATCAACATTGGAGGACACGGTAACCCGGACGATAAGGTTGGAGAGATTCTTGAGAATATAACTGTCCGTAATGTCGATATTCTGGAACATGATGAAGATGATCTTCTTTATCAGGGTTGTATGGCAGTGGATTGCGGTGATAAAAACTTGGTACGCAAGGTGTTATTTGAGGATATCCGTGTAGAGAATATCCAGGAGGGAAGATTGTTTCATATTAATGTTCGTTTTAATTCAAAGTATGATAAGCAACCCGGCCGGGGAATTGAAGATATTATTTTTCGGAATATCATTTATAATGGAGTAGGGGAGAATCCATCTCTATTGAAAGGGTTTGATAAAGAACGTTCCGTCAAGAATATCATCTTCGATAATGTGATTATCAACGGTATGAAGATGAAAAATATAGATGATTTTATCACGAATGAATACATAAAGAATATCACAGTCAAATAGCATAATCTGGTACATGAAGTATGAATGGGAAAATCTCTTTGTATTAGGTGCAAACTTTTTTTCTTCTAAGACCAAACTTTCTTTAGGTTAAACATAAACTATAAATGCAAGTTTCATTTGTATAATTAGAACTTGCAATTATATAAATGAAACTTGCGTTTTTATAATCAAAGCTTGCAATTATAGATTTCTATTAGATAAAAGTAACTTTTGTATTAGAAGGAAAGAACTTTGCAATAGGAAGATAATAACTTATCTATTAATAGATGAGAGCAAAGCTGCATTGGGATCAGAATTAAGGAGTCTGGAAGAGAACCATGAGTATAAATACAAGAGTTTTATTTCTGGGTTTATGCTAATCAAAGTAAATGTTTCATTCACTTTGAACTCCTTTCTATTACTAAATACTATCTTTGCTTATCACTTGTATAAAAAACGAATCGCACTATGATTAACAAAATTATATGGATTATTGGGATTGTATGGATTGGGAATATTCAAAATGGAGTGCAAGCGCAACGACGTAACTTTATCCATCCCGGAATCACCTATACCCAAGGTGATTTAGACCGGATGAAAGCTATGGTCAAGGCGAAACACGAGCCTTATTATTCTACTTTCCTGAAATTAAAGGAATCTCCCTATTCTTCACTCAATACGCAAGTTATCAATCGGGGAAAACAAATCAGAGAAGGACGTTTTAATGCTACTATCGGAGTAGATGGCAGGCGGGCACATGACTTAGCTTTGCTTTGGCATCTGACGGGCAATGAGGCTTATGCTCGTAAAGCGGTCGAATATCTGAATGCTAATTCTTATTATACCAATACAAGTAGTCGTGGAACAGGACCATTAGATAACGGAAAGATTTACCTTTTAATTGATGCCGCCGAATTAATGCGTGATTATTCCGGTTGGAAAGTAGAAGACCAGCAACGTTTTAAAAATATGTTGGTCTATCCTGGATATAGCAATACGGAAGATTTCTCTTCCAAATATGCAAATTACTGGGATGATTCAAAGAACGGAGTTACATTCTATTGGAATATTTTTAATTTCGATGCCGCAAGGTTTGGTAATCAAGGACTTTTCGCTGCTCGTGGAATGATGGCAATGGGGATTTACTTAGATAACGAAGTAATGTATGACCGTGCTTACCGTTATTTATTGGGAATGAAGCATCGACCGGATGATTTACCTTATCCTTCAGGACCGACGGTCACTAGCAAAGAACCGATTAAGAAATCACCAACCATGCTTGATTATAAATTGGAAGGAAGAGAAAACAAGATTTCAGATTATGGATACGATGAACAGCTACAGTATTATATCTATCCAAACGGTCAATGTCAGGAGTCGAGTCGCGACCAGGGACATGTATTGGCAGGTATCCACAATTATGTAGCTATCGCAGAAATGGCATGGAATCAGGGAGATTCTTTGTATAATTGTCTCAATAACCGTTTGCTTCTTGGTTTGGAATGGAACTATCGTTATAACCTCTCTAAAGTCCAGACCTATGAAAAGCAAAAAGAGCCTTGGGAACCGACAAGTTATAGTAAGAATTCAAATGAAGTTACCTTTGAGAACGGAAAATTTCTCCAGATAAAAAGCCGTAGTGGACGTTGGGAATCCGTAGCCGTATCTCCTCACGGACGTGGAGACGTAGCAGGTAGTGGCGGAACTCGTGAAATGGCATTGGCGCATTATGCAGTACGTGCTGGATTGCCGGAGAACAACTATACCTGGTTGAAACGTTACCGTGATTATATGATAGAACATCACGGTTGCGAAAACTGGGGGATAGCACCCAACTGGTTTTATGAATGGACTGGCTGGGGAACATTGACCAAGCGATTGACTCCCTGGATGGCAGGCGATCCCGTTTCTTTCTCTACGGGAAAGCGTGTATCAGGAATTCATTTGCTACCTTGTGAAATATCGGCTGCCGATTACGATTATTATTGTCTTGCGGAAGATCCCGAAGGGCATACCTATCACAATGTAGGAAAGAAACGTGGCAACGAATACAGACCTGACGGAGCAGTAGAGCTACGAAAAGAAGAAGATAATTACGTCGTTACCCAAATAGAAGATGGAGAATGGATGAATTATACTGTAAGTATTCCTACCGATGGAGATTATACCGTTTATCTTGTTTATCAATCAAAAGGAAATTCTTTATTGTCCGTAGCTTCTGATTCGGAAGTAAAGACAGAACCCATGCAATTACCCAGCTCTGTACAATGGACGGAAAGAGAAATAGGAAAACTCACTCTTCCCGCAGGAGCTTGTGTACTTCGTTTACAGATAGAGCAAGCCGGAGATAAACTCGAAATTCAGAAAATAATAGTAAAGCAGGATAAGGGGATTTGATTTTTCGTTCGTACTTAATATAGTACTACAAAAAAAGATGGCCATGAAAATTCGAATATGTTTGTTAATCATACTAATGGGATTATTGTATCCGGGTTATATTAGCTCGCAAGAATCCCCTTATGTATTCCGCCAGATTGGAGTTGTCGAAGGATTACCGGATAACTATGTAAAAAGCGTTTTCCCCATTCCCGACGGACGTATCGGTGTGCGAAGTACTGTGTTATTAAGCCTGTATGATGGTGCGAACTATTCAAATTTCCCTTTCAATATTCATGGCGAATATTCGATAGCATATAACCATATTATTCCCGAACAATATATTGATGCCGACAAACGTTTGTGGATGAAAGAACGCAAGAGCCTACGCGTCTTCGATTTGACTACCGAACAGTACATCTATAACGTAGATTCTTTATTTCAACAATTCGGCTTAAAGGATAAAGTGGCGGACCTGATTATTGATTCAGAGAAATATTGTTGGTTTCTGACGCCGGGTTCCTCTGTCTATATGTACGATGCAGAGACAAAATCAATCGAACAGGTTTGTAGGAATGATGAGTTTATGGAATACTATGGAGGATTACTCGGAGTAGAAAGTCATGGAAAATACAGTTGGATGGTTCATCAGAAAGGGGCTATCCGTTGCTACGATTTAGAAAAGAAACGTTTCGTGCATCAACTTGATTTCCTGAAAGACCAACTGAAACCGGATGACCGTGTGGTTTTGAAGATACTCGATAATGGTGACTTTTGGTTGATGTGGGATCGTGGAGTAGGCTATTATGATGTCTATAATAAAAAATGGAACCAAATTTCAGGTATCCAACTCGGACACTATTCATGGTTTACTTCTATGGATGTGGATAAAGGTGGAAATGCATGGGTAGGAACCGTTATCGATGGATTCTATGTCATTGATATGCACAATTTCTCTGTAACCCGGACACTGGATATTCCTTTATTATCAGGTAATACAGTACGAAACGGTATTCAAAGCATCTATTGCGACCGGGAAAATAATTCCGTTTGGATAGGACTTTATAATCAGGGAATGTGTTATTATCATCCCAGCATGAATAAAATAGTGCTGTACAATAAGAAGATGATAAATGGCGACTGGAAAGGAGAGGAAATCCGCTGTATGCTCGAAACATCTAAAGGAGAAATTCTGATGGGTACTACGCAGGGTGTCTATCGCTATGAACCGGAGACTAAAAGCATGAACAGATTCTATCATGAATTCAGTCAGAAGAATTGCCGTGTACTTTATGAGGACAGCAAGAAGCGTGTTTGGGTCGGAACATACCACGATGGGCTCTACTGCATAGATCATGGAAAGGTACAATCTTACGATTATCCCGATACGGATTATCAGAATGAATTGGATTTCAGTAATATCCGTGTCATGGTCGAAGATTCTTCCGGTCGATTGTGGGTAAGTATATATGGTGGTGTAGGATTATTCAATCCTGAAAACGGGCAAATAAACTTATTGTCCGAACAGTTTCCCGAACTCAAAAAATATAAAGTAGCGAATGCATTGGCCATAGATAATCGATCCCGGTTGGTCGTAGGCAGTGATAATGGACTCTACATTTACGATCCTGCAACGAATAAAATATGGATACCGGAGGAAGACGGGCAGGCTAATTCTATTTTCAATCAGGGAAGTATCAAGTATAATCAGATCCTCAAAGACCATGAGGGAACTTTATGGTTTGCTACACAATATGGCTTGAGCGTTTTGACTTACAATGGGCAAAGCTACACATTAGGGAAAGAAGAAGGTCTGTCTAAAGCTATCCTGAACGTAGTGGAAGATAAGAACCATGATATATGGATTTCGACAGTCACTTCTATTTATAAGATAAAAGTAGACAGAAGAGCAGATAAATACAGTTTTCATGTAATCAGCTGTCTGTCGGAAGATGAAATCCGTCAGGATGATTTATATAGTTTCCCTTCGTTAATGACCAGGGACAATCAGCTTTTCCTGGGGCTGATGAACGGCTTTATTGCTTTCTCACCAGAAAACATGATAGATAATCAGTGCCTCAATCGTCCTCTGTTTACCTCATTCCGCTTGTTTAATGTTCCGGTTGTTTCGGGCGAAATATATAACGGACGTGTCTTATTTGATAAAGCATTAAGTTATTCGGACGAAGTACAATTAAAATATGATGAGAACTATATCACACTTGAGTTTTCTGGTCTGAACTTCCCTAATCCTTCTCAAACCTCTTTCCGTTACCAACTGGAAGGATTTGACAAAGAATGGACGGAAACCCTTTTTGAGAATGGACAAGGACGTGTGGTCTATAATAATCTCCCTTCGGGCGAATACATCTTCCGTGTGTCCGCTGCCGGAAACGACCGGATATGGGGACCGGAGTCTGCATTCAAAATTGTAATTCATCCCCCATTCTGGGATACACTGGCCGCTCGTATTTTCTATGCAATTTTAGTTATTCTCTTAATCTTCGGGCTGATCTACGTAATAAACCGCCGCAACCGGCAGAAGATGATTCGTATGCAAGAAGAGGAAGCGTTGAAGCAGAAAGAAGAACTGGATCAGATGAAATTCCGCTTCTTCACAAATATAAGCCATGAACTCCGCACTCCGCTGACATTGATTATCACGCCATTAGACATGGTGATACGTCGATTGACAGACGATGCGATGAAAAAGCAACTGAATACCATCTATAAGAATGCTCAAAACCTATTGTCATTGGTGAATCAGCTACTCGATTTCCGCAAACTGGAAATGAAAGGAGAGAGGTTGCATCTGATGAACGGCGATATGGAGGAATTTATTGTTTCTGCCTATAACAACTTCATGCCAATGGCAGTAGAGAAGCACCTTAACTTTGTGAACCAATCTGAACATAGAGCGCTTTATATGTTCTTCGACCGGGATAAGGTACATAAGATTATGAATAATCTCTTGTCCAACGCCTTCAAATATACACCGCAGGGAGGCACAGTGAACTTACAGCTCGCGACAGAAGAGATAGAAGAAAGAAACTACGTGAGAATATCCGTATCTGATACTGGAATCGGAATATCCGAATCAGACCTTCCTTATATCTTTGACCGTTTCTATCAGGTAGGAAATGAAGGGGACGAAAAAATAGGCAGTGGCATCGGACTTCATTTGGTAAGGGAATATGTAAATATACATGGTGGCCGTATTAAAGTGGACAGTCAGATAGATCGTGGATCAGTATTCACCGTTTGGTTGCCGATGGACCTGAAACCGGAACCGAACGAACTGCCGGAAGAAATCATCGGAACGGAAACACCAGACATTAAAGAGAAAGAAACCACTACATCTACAGTCGATGATAACCTGAAGAAACTGTTGTTAGTGGAGGACAATCAGGAATTCCGTACTTTCCTGAAAGAACAGTTAGAAGATTTTTATCAAATCATTGAAGCGGCAGACGGCGAGGAAGGAGAGCGAAAAGCGATAGAGGAAAATCCGAACCTGATTATCAGCGATATTATGATGCCGAAAGTAGACGGTATCGAACTTTGCCGTCGGATCAAGACGAACGTGCAGACTTCCCATATACCTGTGATATTATTGACAGCCCGTACTGCCGATGATATCAAGATTAACAGCTATGAAGTAGGAGCAGACTCTTATATGTCGAAACCTTTCAACTTTGATATGCTGATGGTACGCATTGAAAAGCTGATAGAGCAGCAGGAAAAGAGAAAACAGGAATTCCGTAAAAACATAGAAGTAAATCCGAGTGCTATCACCATTACTTCAGTAGACGAACAGCTCATACAGAAGTGTCTGGAATACATAGAAAAGAACATGGACAATCCGGAATATGGCGTAGAAGAATTGAGTGGCGATTTGGGTATGGTGCGTATGAGCCTTTACCGTAAGCTACAATCCATCACCGGACATACACCGACAGACTTTATTCGCAGCATCCGTTTGAAACGGGCGGCACAATTATTACAAGGAAGTCAGTTGCCGATTGTTGAAATAGCGAACCGGGTAGGATTCAGTTCACCCAGCTATTTCTCGAAGTGTTTTAGAGAAATGTTCGGTATGCTTCCCAAGCAATATGCCGAGGAATCGGGAAGAAAAGAATGACATTGTGCTTGTGTTTGTAGTTTAATTATTACATTTGCGCTGAATAAGTGAGATAATTGTAAGATCTTGTTCACATTGGGGCAGAAGAAGTTTTATTTTATAATATATATTGATATGAAAGTATTAGTTTTAATTTTGTTGGTAGGAGGTTTGATGTTATCCTCTTGCGGAGGTAGCAGTTCAAAAAATAATGCAAATGTTAAGGAGGTAAATCCTGCAGATACCATCTATTTGGGAGACTTACGTGAAAAATTTGCAAATGATAGTGTTTTCTTTAAAATAGTGGCACCGGATTTGATGTTGATGGATTATCAGTATCTTTGGGCAGTAACAGAATCGGAAGCAGTAGAGAAAGGACTGACAAAAGAATACTATAAACGTGTGAAGAAAGAAATCACCGATACGAATGAAGCGATCAAAAGAGGTGTAATGAAAGGTGCGAACGTAAAACGTATACCGGATTTCCAGGCATCACAGGAAAATAAATAATGAATCCTTCCGGATGAAAGCTTTCATCCATGCAAATATAAGAACAGGGGAGTCGTCAAATGTAACGACATCCCCTTTTTTATTGGTGTAACGGTTAGATTTATCCCGATGAAATGGGAAGTTTTTGCAAAAATACACGCTTGTTACGATAGTTTTGTTATCTGTTACTTTTGTGGTATTTGAATTTGAAACTTGTTCCTACTTTTGTATCATCGTTAAACGGATAAATTTAATGCCATGAATAAACAGCAAGCTACATTTGACGACTTCTTCTCTGAATGCTATCTTAAATATAAGGAGTATATCAAGAACTATATCGCTATCCGCATTTGCCATCCGCATGAAGCGGAAGATTTGGCACAGGATGTCTTTGTCCGCTTATGGGAACACAGGGCATTCGTGAACAAAGATACAGTCTGGTCTTTGCTTTTTACCATCGCTCGCAATATAGTAACCGATAAAATCCGTCGTTATTATAAACAGGAAGATTTCGTCGCCTACATATATAATAGGATGGAAGACACCAGTCGGAATACCACAGAAGATACCATTCATTTTCGTGAACTAAAGAAGATGCATGACCAGGTTATGGAAGCTCTTCCTGTTAAACGCCGTCAGATTTATGAACTTAGTTTCAATCATGAACTCTCTTGTCCTGCCATTGCAGGAAAGCTGTCCTTATCTCCCCGTACAGTAGAATGTCAATTATTACTGGCTCGTAAAACGGTTCGTACTTATTTGAAAAATGAATTCTCCAAAGTCGGTTAAATACCAGATTCGGAAAAACACATATTAACTTTAACAATTTAATAGTATTATGGAAATTAAATCCAAATTCTTATGTTCAAAAGGAGTCGCATTGGCTTTCGCCATGCTGCTGGGTGGTTCGCCCGGTGTATTGCTCTATGCAAATGATTCTGTAGAAGAGAGTTTGATGGTAGTCCAGACGGGCCGCATCATCAAAGGACTTGTGACAGATGCGAATGGTGAACCACTGATTGGTTGTAATGTAGTGGTCATAGGAAGCAATGCAGGAGTAATTACCGATATTGACGGTCGGTTTACGCTGAATATTCCTGCTGATGCCAAACAGATAAAAGTTAGCTATATCGGATATGTAGATCAGATTATTAACCTTCATGGCCGCTCTGATTTTAAAGTGGTATTAAAGGAAGATAATAATGCACTGGACGAGGTTGTTGTAGTGGGTTATGGCACGCAGAAAAAAGCGACGTTGACAGGGGCGGTAGAACAAATTGGTAGCCAGGTATTGGAAAGTCGTGCCATTACCAATGTCGGTGCTGCTTTGCAAGGAGCTACTCCGGGATTGGTGGTCACTCGTTCTTCTTCACGTCCGGGTAATGAAGGATTAAATTTTCAGATTCGTGGTTTGACATCTGTTAATGGCGGTAGTCCGTTGATTATTGTGGATGGAGTACCCGTATTGAATTCAGAGTCATTTCAAAATCTAAATTCGGATGATATTGAGAATATTAGTGTATTGAAAGACGGTTCAGCTTCCATTTACGGTGCAAAAGCAGCTAATGGTGTTATATTGGTAACTACCAAAAAAGGTAAAGGCAAGACAACGGTAGATTATGGCTTCAATATGCGTTTCACTACCAATGGTATTATGGCTTTTTCTCCCAGTATGCAGGAATATGCCACCATGTGGTTGGAAGCCAATAAAGAAATGCCGGAACATGACTGGTGGGGCTGGGGAGAAGAAAACCTGAAAAAGATGGCTCAAGGCATTGAAGGAATTTACGAGTCGACTGTAGCCGATTGGGGTACAATGTTTGTGGGCAATGCCAATCGCTTGGATGAATTGTTTGCCCGTCGTTATTCTTATCAGCATAATTTGAGTGTAGCAGGTTCTACGGATAAATCTGATTACCGTATTTCTTTGGCTTATGCTGATAATCAAGCCAATTTGGCCACTGCCTATGACGGGCAGAAACAGTTGAACTTGCGTTTGAATTATGGAATCAAATTGACTGACTGGTTCAAATTGGAAACTTCGGCAAGTATGATTAAAACAAATACTGAAACACCGACACATGGTATCGACCGTACACTTTACGGAAATGATGCTCCGTTTTTTCCGGCTAAGAATCCCTATGGACAATGGTATGCCAACTTTGGTAATGTGGGCGACCGCAATGCGGCGGCAGCTACAACAGATGGAGGACGTGACGAGAGGGAAAAACTGACTACCCGTGTCGATTTCAAAGCATTGGTGGATATTTGGAAAGGAATCACTTTCGAGGGTACTGCTTCCTTTCAAAATGAGGAATACCGTAGAGAACGCTATTCGCTTCCGGTACAGTGTTACAATTGGTTCGGCGAGCAGACGGCGAAGTTAGTATATGAAACAACACAAACCCTTAGTACTCCGCAAGATGTGATGAACTTTAAAGATTCTCATCAGCCGGGATATTTGGTACAGGCAAATAATGCCCGGTATCAGTACTATTCAGGGTTATTGAAATATAAGCGTACATTTGCCGAAGTACATAATATAGATGCTATGTTCGGTATCAGTGCCGAGAAGTGGGTAAATAAAAAAGTCGTTACCGCCCGTGAGAAGTTTGAGGATGCCGGAATTTACGATTTGAATTTGGCTACGGGTACACAGGGTAACGGTGGAGGAAAGACTCATAATGGTACCTATTCATATATTGCCCGTTTGAATTATAACTATGCGGAAAAATATATGGTTGAATTGATGGGGCGTCGTGACGGAAATTCCAAGTTTGCTCCCGGTTATCGTTTTAAGAGCTTCGGTTCCGTTTCTTTGGGCTGGGCGTTCTCGGAAGAACAATTTGTAGAATTTTTAAAACCTGTTCTTTCTTTTGGTAAGTTGCGTTTAAGTTACGGTAGTTCGGGTAATGATGTCGGGCTGGGTGATTACGATTATGTGTCTACTGTCTCTCTTGGAACAGCCGGTTTTGGAACTATACCTGCTAATCAAGTATCTTCAGGTTTTGGCGGTTTAATTTCTTATGACCGTACTTGGGAGAAAGTTTCACAGAAAAACTTTGGTATCGATCTTAACTTTTTCGATAATCGTTTGAAAGCTACATTCGATTATTTTATAAAAGATAATACCGGTATGTTGGTAAATGTCACATATCCGGGTGTTTTAGGAGGTAAAGCTCCTAAAACGAATAGTGGTCATTTGAATGTAAAAGGTTGGGAGTTCACTATTGGATGGCGCGATCAGATTAAAGACTTTTCTTACTATGCCAACTTTAATATTGGTGATACAAAGAGTCTGTTGAAAGAGATGGAAGGAGCAGATTCTTATGGGGCTGGTTGGAATGCAGCCGTGAATGGGTATCCTTTGAATTCGTACTTCCTTTATCGTACAGATGGTTACTTTAAAGATCAGGCAGAAGTAGACCGCTATTATGCACTCTATGGAGAGGGTAAAGAAGATCTGACTGGTGTAGGAGCAGGAAGTGCAAGCCGGTTGCGTCCGGGTGATACCAAACGTTTGGATTTGAATGGTGATTATAAGATTTCCGGTGCAGGGAATGAGAATAGCGATTTGCAATATCTTGGTGACTCCAATCCACATTTTGTTTTCGGTTTCACATTGGGAGGAGCATGGAAAGGTTTTGATGTGAACGCGATGTTCCAAGGTGTCGGCAAGCAGTATGTTATCCGTAATGACTGGATGGCTTATCCTTTTCAAACACGTACTGCCAATCAGAACCCGACATATTTGGGCAAAACATGGACAGAGAGCAATCCGAATGCGGAATTTCCTCGTCTGACTACTAATGCGAATCTTGCACGCTGGAATTATCAGAATAACGACTTTATGATGCAGAATAACCGCTATATCCGTTTGAAAACATTAATAGTCGGCTACACATTGCCGCAGATATGGACTCGCAAAGTAAAACTGGAAAAAGTACGTGTTTATTTCTCTGGTAATGATTTATGGGAAGCTACCAGTATTCGAGACGGTTTCGACCCGGAAATGGGAGCAGCCTCCAACAACAGTGGATACCCGTTTGCACGTACTTGGTCGTTCGGTCTGAACATCACTTTATAGTAGCTATGGAAAATTAAATACAGAACAGAAGATATGAAAAAGATAACGAACTATATATTAATTTGTACCTGCGCATTGGGATTTTCTTCATGCGTAAATACGTTCCTCGATTTGGAACCACTGGATGCCAAGACAGATGTAATTTATTTCAAGACACCGGAACATTTTCGCGAATATGCTAACGGGCTTTACGGGCAATTATTGGGATGGCAGTCTTCCTATGGAAGTATATTCGATCACATGGATGCAGCCTCCGATCTTTCTACTTGTTTCAGATATTCGTATGGTGTGGGAACCGGTGTGATGGGAATTCCTAATGACGATAGTCGTTGGAATAATTGCTATAGTAATATTCGTGCCACTAATCACATGTTTGAAAGAGCTGTTTCTTCCTATACAGGTAATTTGGCGGATATTAAAAAAGAATTAGCCGAAGGGCATTTCTTCCGTGCCTATAACTATTTTTACTTATTGAAGTTTTTTGGTGGAGTGCCTGTCGTTACGAAGGTTCTCGACGTGACTTCACCGGAGCTATATGGAAAACGTAACAGCCGTTATGAAGTTATCAACTTGATTCTCTCCGATTTGGATGAGGCTATTGCAGGGTTGCCGTTGGAACAGAATATCACTTCTGCCGACAAAGGCAAAATTAGCAAACAGGCTGCACAAGCTTTTAAAGCTCGTGTGTTACTTTATGAAGCTACATGGCGGAAGTACAATGGCACTTCTACTGATTTTGAAGGTTCTGCCGGTCCGGCTTCCGATCAGGTAAATGCTTTTCTGGAAGAATCCGTTCAATTATCCGAAACAGTGATGGGAGATGCTGCTTATTCCCTTTGGAATTATAACAATGTAGCAGCTATGAGAAATATGAGCAATCGTTACCTGTTTAATATTGAAGAAGAAGCTAGTAATCCTGCCGGTGCCGGAAGAGCGACGAACAAGGAATTTATCATCGCTTCTGTATATAGTCAGGAAACGCGTAAAGGACAGGTAGATTTGAATCAGGTGATTTATACGGATATGCGTCCCAGCCGGAAATTGATTGATATGTTTTTATGCACTGACGGGCTTCCGGTTAGTATGTCTGATAAGTTCCAGGGATATAAGAATCCGGGGGACGAATTTCAGAATCGTGATTTCCGTTTGACTTCTTATGTAGGTTCGTATGCTACGAGCCTGACAGTTGAGAATTGTGGGTATGGCGTTTCTAAGTTTGCTATTACCGATATTCAACGCCAAAGTAAAGATGAATCGGCCAATTATCCGGTACTTCGGTTGGCAGAAGTATACTTGAATTATGCTGAAGCTGTGATGGAACGCTATGGTGAAATATCAGATGACCAGTTGAATAAGTCGATAAATAAAATCCGTGTCCGTGCGGGAATTGCCAACCTAACAAATGCATTGGCAAAGCGAATTCAGGAAGGAGTGCCGGCAAATGCGAGTAAGACAGTCAATCAGGTAATGCTGGATGAGATCCGCCGTGAACGTGCTTTGGAACTCTATATGGAAGGTTTTCGTTGTGACGACCTGAAACGTTGGGGTATTGCGGAGAAGAATCTGAATGAGTCTCGTTGCGGTGCGGTAGTAGGTAATGCCAGCTATCCGACGGCATTTATAGACGAAAACGGGAACGCTACCAGTGCTTTCAATCCGGCTATTTTTACGAAGGGGACGGAAGAAGTGGAAACAGGTAAAGGCAAATTACCTTGTGTAGTGCTTCTCAAATCATCCGACTGCGCATTTACTAAGGGAGATTATTTGTGGGCGATTCCAAGAAATCAAATCAACCTGAATTCAAATCTGGTACAAAATCCAGGATATTAATCATTCAATCGTTTAACGTATAATACCATCGATTATATGAAGTTTTTATTCAAATATACATTTCACTTGGCAATACTTGCTTGTGTTTCCGCACTTTTCTCCGGTTGTGAGCAAGACCCCAAGTATAGAGTTTATGATTATCCTGTACCAGTAGTGGAGAGCATTTATCCTACGGACGGATATGTCACTACACAGGTAGTTATTACGGGAACCAATTTTGGTGACCGTGCTGAAGCAGTGAAAGTTTTCTTCGGTGAAGCCCAATCCAATAAAGTGCTCGATTGCAAAAATAACCGTTTGGTAGTGGAAGTGCCGGAAACTGCAGTAACAGGCAATCTGTCTTTACAGATTTATAATAAAAAGGTGGAGAATATCGGTCATTATACAGTACTGCCTACACCACGTGTCATTACAGTGACTTCTGATAGTGAAGACGGTGAAGGGGTAGCCGATACGGGAGACAAGGTTACTATAACAGGTGAAAACTTTGGTACGGATCCATCCGATATTTCTGTTAGTTTCAATGGAACGCCGGCCGAATTTGAGCTGGTGGATGAGTCTACTATTGTTGCGACAACTCCTGCAGATTATAAGACAGGTAATGTGACTGTAACTATTCATGGATATACAATGACAGGTAGTGCAATGTTTAATCCTAACTCAAAGGGTGATGTGACAGTGCTTTACCTTCAAAACTACAAGCAGCCGTTTGCCAAGGCAAATGATGAAAATTGGAAGAATGGTGAATGGTGGACTCCGGCAGTGTGGAATCAAAATGCAGCATCGTTCAATGCAAAAGGCAATACGACTGTTTCCGGAATGCAATATAAATCAGAAGAAGGCTTAACGTTAGCATTCCAGAATGGATGGGATAAAGAAGCTTATACGAATGGGAAAATGTGGCAGGTTGCTACGCTCCGTCCTGGTAAATACAGACTGGAAGTCACTTATGCATATACATTGGTAGTTACTGATGCGGGGAACTTTATTTCCGTATTGATAGCTAAAGGAGATAGTGAAAGTGATATACCGAATGTCGCTGATCTTGAGCAACTAAATGGAGTTTATGTGGCCTATGATAAAATGGGAACAGCGAATGATTCGGGTACGTTGGTTACACCTTCATTTGAAGTGACGGAGACAACGGATGTTGTCATTGGATTCCTGACTTCTCTGGCTAAAGGTAATTCATACTTTAAGGTGACAGAATTGAAATTGATTCTTGAATGATGTGGAAAAAGAAAAAAGAGTAATTCATCGTGATAATATAATTAAGATTATGAAGAAAATATATAACTATCTGTTTCCCGTTTTTCTCTCGCTTTTCGCATTAGCTGCTTGTGACGAGGATAACGAAGAAATTGTTTCAATGAGTTACACTGATCCTGTGGCGACTGTAACAAAGATAGATCCCGTAGAAGGATATGTTGGGAATGAGTTTACCGTAAGTGGCAGTGATTTTGGTATCATAACAGAAGATGTGAAAGTATTTATCGGTTCCCAGGAGGCAGTAGTAGTCTCCTGCGCCGATGATGCTATCCTTGCGAAAGTGCCGGAATCGGCAACAAACGGAAAGATAACCGTTGAGGTTTTCGGGCAACGTGTGGAGACTGATCTAGTTTATCGTGTACTTGGTAAGCCGGGTGTCAGCGTAGTGAAACCTTCTTATGGTTTTCCGGGTGCCAGTATCGTTTTCGAAGGACAAGAATTTGTTTCTTCTAAAACACTGTATACTTTGACTTTCGGGACTTCCACAGACAAGGCAGAGATTGTGGGTACACCTACTGATACCGAATTTACGGCCAAAATTCCCGAGACAGCTGTCAGTGGAGTTATGACACTTATTATGGCAGAACAAACGATTGATTTGGCTTCTTATCCTTTCACTGTGTTGAAGCATGCAACGCTTGATACTCCTAAGGAAGACGAACCGGTTCCATCAGGTTTTGCTGGCAGTAAATTTGCAATAACAGGAACCAATCTTGTGCAAGAATTGCTGGATAAGTCTGTTGAAGGGTTGGAGCCTTTGAAAGTAACTTTCTTTAAAGCTGGCGGAGAACCTGTAGAAGCTGCAATAGATACAGATAATTTGACGGATAAGAGTATTCCACTCACTGTACCTGCTTCGTTGGAAGCCGGAGATTATACAATTACTGTCATTACTCCGTTTGAAACTATCGGGACACAGTTGAAATATACGGTATTACCGATGCCTACAGTAACAGGCATTTCAACGAAAGCCGGATATATTAATGCGGAAGTAACGATCATTGGTCAGAACTTTGGTACGAAAGCTGAAAATATTCAGGTCTTTTTCGGAGAAACAGTTTGTGATAAAGTGACACTGAATGATAAAGGTAATATCGTAGTGAATGTTCCCAAAGGAGTTTCATCTGAAGCTCCGGTGAAGATTAAACTGATCATTCAGGGTAAGGAAATAGAGATGGGCGAATCAGGCACATTTGAGGTTTGGGCAACTCCGGAAATCACTTCTGTTGAAACACCGTATATTTATCCTTATGGCACATTAGTAAAAGCCGGACAGGAAATAACATTTACAGGAAAAGGTTTTGGAACGGATAAGAATTCTGTTACAGTTACTTTTGAGGGAATATCCGTACCCGTTACGGTTAAAGAGATTACTACGACTTCTATTACTGTAACGGTTCCGCAAGGTTTCAATGGTGGAAAAGTAACAATGGTGTTTGAAGGTATTGCACAACCCGTAGAGAGTGATATGTTACAACCTCTGCCGGTGGATGGAGATATTGCTCAATATGTACTCATGAACTATAAACAGCCTTTTGAATATGTAAAAGAAGGTGGGGATAAAGGATTCCATAAAAAAGGAGAGTGGGCAAAAGCTGCTTATTGGATAGTTCAGAACTCTAACTTGACTGCTGGTGAAGGAGGTGCTGCTGTTGATTTGGCATTTAAAACGAAATATGGTGATGGAAGTGATGCAGGTTTGGCTTTACAAACAGATTGGGGATTTGACAATCCTAAAAATGATGGTAAGGTATATCAGACTTCTCATCTTCAAAAAGGAAAATATAAGTTGACGGCACACGTTTATGAATATGACGGCAGAGGTTTTACCGGTTATGTTGCGGTTTGTAAAGGTAACGAGATGGCAAATACGAGTGATATACCAAGTAAGAGTCTGGCAAACGCTTCTATTTCGGGTACGGGTGATGTAGTAGTTGATATTCTTGTTGAAGAGCCTACCGATGTTGTCATTGGTTTTGTATGTACGATTACAGTAAAACAAGGACGGGCTAAGATAGATAATTTCAAATTAGAGTTAGTAGAGCAATAAACTATAATTGGGTGCACCGTAATCAATGGTAGATATGGTGTACCATTAAACCAAAAATATGATGAAAAAGATATATTATATAACCGCAGTATTTGCTACCCTGTTTTTGGTAGGATGTGGGGACGGCATTGACCTTCCGGGTGTCAATGTGGAAACTGATTTGAATAAAATTCCTCTTCCTGATAATAATGTAAATTTGGAACAGGTTGAACTTAAACCGTCAACGGAACCCATGCTGCATGAAGGGTTGCATACGGAGGAAGACTTCCAGCGTATCCGGGATAAAAAAGCTGCCGGAGAAGAGCCTTGGATAAGTGCTTATCAATTATTAGTAGAAAGTCAGTTTTCGCAGAAGACGGCAGATACTTATCCTACGGAATGGATTAAACGTGGAGTTTCCGGTGATGAAAATTATATGAATGCAGCCAGAGGGGCCACTATTGCATATCAGCAGGCGCTTCGTTGGAAGATTGAGCAAGATGATGAATATGCGGCAAAAGCAGTGGAGAATCTGAATAAGTGGGTACAGACTTGTGTAGGTGTAACAGGTAATACGAATTTATCGCTTGCTGCAGGACTTTATGGTTATGAATTTGCTATTGCCGGTGAATTATTGAGGGATTATGGAGGATGGGATCGTGCGGACTTCGCAGCTTTCCAGAATTGGTTGCTTAAAGTGTTCTATCCTGCTAATGATGATTTTCTGAAACGTCATCACGATACGAATGCGTTACATTATTGGGCTAACTGGTGTCTTTGTAATATAGCGGCTAAAATGGCTATCGGCATTGTAACCGATCGTCGTGATATTTATAATGAAGGTATCGCCCATTTGCAGACAGGTGATACAAACGGACGTTTACGTCGTGCTATCTATCACGATTATGCACCGGACTATAACTTTGCTCAATGGCAGGAAAGTGGCCGTGACCAGGGACATACATTGATGTGTGTTGGATTGATGGGAATTATCTGTCAGTTGGCATGGAGCCAGGGAGACGATTTCTTTGCTTATGATGATAATCTCTTCCTACGGGCCTGCGAATATGCCGCTTGTTGTAATTACACTAATGAGACTGTACCATATACTACTTATATATGGCAAAAACAGAGTCAATGGGGATATCCGATTCCGGAAGAACAAACAACACTTGGTGGTGGTAAATGGATCAAACGTGCGATATGGGCGTTGCCTTACTATCATTACAAAGGGATAAAAAACATCTCGGATGATAATCTCAAATATACTAAGATTGCTACCGAATATGTAGGAATAGAAGGCGGCGGCGGTTATTATGATGCTAACTCTGGTGGGTATGATGTACTTGGACTCGGTACATTGATGTATGCACAATAAATGAATAATTCAAAATGAATAGATTGATACGAATAGCGCTTACATTTTTACTTGTAATGACTTCAGGAGTTATACAGGCAGAAATTGTCATCTATCCGGTGCCACAAGGCATCTACTATGCCCGCCACAATGACGATTATACAGTAAAAGTACGGCAAATGGGTGAAAAAGATTGGGTAGACCTTTATGAATATAATGTAAAGGTGGATATGGATACCAAGTCGGATGCAACCATGGTACAGTTTGATTTTTCCGGTAAAGTGGAAGTGCTGGTGCAAAAGAATAACGGGGAACTCCGTTCAGCAGTAGTGCGTCCACTATCTAAAGGAATTCAGCCGGAGATAGACGGAAATTTTCTGCTGTTCACATTGGATAAACCACAAAAACTCTCTGTAGAGTTCAACGGTGACCGTTTGAATAATCTGCATGTGTTTGCCAATCCGATCATTGAGAATGTGCCTGATAAGAATGATCCGAATGTGATGTATTTTGAGTCCGGTATACACGAACCCACAGATGTGGCAGGCAAATGCTTCCGTATTCCTTCCAACACGACTGTCTATCTGGAAGGTGGAGCGGTGCTGAAAGGTTGCCTGACTTGCGACAGTGTAGAGAATGTAAAGATTCTCGGACACGGTATGTTGCTTGAACCGCAGCAGGGAATATCGGTGGCATACTCCAAGAATGTACTGATTGATGGAATTACAGTTGTCAACTCCCGTCACTATACAGTTTCCGGTGGACAATCACAGGGAATTACTATCAAGAATCTGAAATCATTCAGTTATCAGGGTTGGAGTGACGGATTGGATTTTATGTCTTGCTCGGATGTCGTGATTGATGATGTTTTTCTTCGTAATTCAGACGACTGTATAGCCATCTATACGCATCGTTGGAATTATTATGGAGATTCTCGTAATATCCGTGTACTTAATTCTACACTATGGGCGGATATTGCTCACCCTATCAATATCGGTACGCATGGAAATACGAAAACAGGAGATGAGGTTTTAGAAGATATATTGTTCAAGAATATCGATATCTTGGAACATGATGAGGACGATCGTGATTATCAAGGCTGCATGACTATTAATGTAGGAGATCACAATCTGGCACAAAACATCACTTTTGAGGATATTCGTGTGGAACATATCCAGGAAGGACAGTTATTTCATCTTCGGGTGATGTATAACCAAAAATATAACACAGGTCCCGGCAGAGGTGTCAGAAACATAACGTTCCGTAACATTTCATGTACCGGAAAATATATCAATCCTTCTTTGATGGAAGGTTATGATAAGAATAGGAAGGTTGAGAATATTTTGTTTGAGAACATAATGTTGAACGGCAAACGGATCGCCTCTTTGGAAGAACTGAATATAGATAAAAAAGATTTTGTAGGGAAGATACAGATAAAGTAGCTAACAAATAAAAGATTGTGTTGATTTTACCCTCACACTCTCACCCGGCTCTCAATCCCTTTATCCATCGTACTTTCGTGGGTGAGGGTAAAGGTGAGGGTAGTGTGAGGGTAAAACTTACTCTCACACTGTCGACGCTTACCAAATGATATAAGTATGCATTGGCATTGAAAGGTTTAGCTATTGAGAGAACAGTCCGTTGTATTTATTGTATCGGAATTATATGATTATAACTAAAAGCCTAGAGACAGAATGGTTGTTTCTTGTCTTTGAGACAGAATCTTCCTGTAGTGTACTGAATAAGTTGACACTTCTCAAATTCGAAATTCACATGGAAGAA
>ERZ1034946.72-NODE-72-length-95383-cov-9.005287_pt1 | contig 95383 bp, 82 predicted proteins | sample MGYA00520591_ERZ1034946 | MGnify/ENA primary metagenome ERZ1034946 (study PRJEB33766, sample SAMN09781753) | gut metagenome | biome: gut microbiome | host: Homo sapiens | place: Madagascar | study: EMG produced TPA metagenomics assembly of the PRJNA485056 data set...
TTATATTTCTGCCTTCAAACTGCTGCCCCGTACGATCAGCTCCGGCCGGATCAGCCGCTCCACGGTACTCTCTTCATCCGGCACGCCATTTAACTTCTCCAGAAGTAATTTCGCTGCCATCTCTCCAAGTTTTTCCTGCGGATGGGCGATGGTGGTAATGCCCTGTTCTGTCGGACCATGTTCCGGACCATAAGAGCCGGCTTTTTTCGCCGGTCCTCGGTGTGAAACCAGACCACCTTATCCGGATCATAGGCAATTCCATGCTCCTGCAAAGCCTTCACATATCCTTTGTGCCGCTCAATTCCCTGGATCAGCCTTGGAAAAATATAATCCGAGATATATGTAGTCACCACTGCAATGTTTCCGGTCCCGTGAATCTGACGGAGCACATCCGCACAGAAGGTTCCTTTTCCCTGAAAGGATTCTATGTATCCATCTCCTGCCAGGATCCCCAGAGCCTTTCGCACCGTATGCCTGCTCAGCCCGTAGCGTACACTGAGCTGGTTTTCAGAGGGAAGCTTCTCACCCGGCCGGATCTTTCCGGAAAGAATGTCTGTTTTCATTTCTTCCATCAGTGCATAATATTTTTCTTTTCCGTTTTCTGTCATAAGTTCCTCTCTTCGTTTGTATTATTCTTCCTTCAAACATCGGATGTAAAACGGACATTTATATTTTCATCTGTAATCATTTTATAACTTGTATATACATACGAACAAGTTGTTTTTTTATTATTTAACAAAAGTTCCATATAAAAAAGGCCGGAACACCTTCCCCAATTTGGTGTTCCGGCCTGTATATACTGCTTTTTTATCTCAACGTTTCTGCCTTATCGTAAAGCGAGCCTTCTGCTCCGCCTTGCTGTCTTTGTTCAGAAAAAACGCCTTCTCCATATTTCTTAAAACTATTCTCCAGTCCCCTGATGTACCTTATATTTAGCGGTACATCTTCATATAATCCCCATGTGCCTCGATCAGCTCATCGCACATAGCCTGGATGTCTTTGATGTTCAGTTCTGCACCTGTGTGCGGGTCCATCATGGCTGCCTGATAGATCTTCTGGCGATCTTTGGTCACTGCTGCCTCAATAGCAAGGAGCTGCGGGCTGACATTGGATGAGTTCATAGCTGCCAGCTGTGTAGGAAGCTTGCCGACTTTTACCGGATGTACACCAGTTCCGTCGATATAGCATGGAACCTCTACGCAGGCATCCGGCGGAAGGTTGTCAATGTAACCGTTGTTAAGAACGTTTCCACCGATCTTGTATGGTGTGTTTGTAACAACAGCCTCCATGATGTAGGAAGCATACTCTTTGCTTCTCTCATGTCCTATCTTGCCATCTTTCAGGATATCCTCGCGCTCTTTTTCCCATCCTTCGATCTGTTTGATACATCTTCTCGGATATTCGTCAAGCGGAATATTGAACTCCTCGATCATCTCCGGATATTTGGATTTAATGAAGAACGGATTATACTCTGCATTGTGCTCACTGGACTCTGTGCAGTAGTATCCAAGATGACGGATGTACTCGTAACGTACCATGTCCTCATGCTTCTCGCCGGAGGTATTTTTCTCCTCGGCGATTCTGCGGATCTCCGGGTACAGGTCGTTTCCGTCTTTGTCATGAATCTCAAGAAGCCATGCCATGTGGTTGATACCTGCGATCAGCTCGGTACGTCCCTCAAGCTTGTCTTCCATTCCCATTCCCTCAAGAAGTTTCTGGGAGCAGACCTGAACGCTGTGGCAGAGGCCTACGGTACGGATCTTTGTGAAACGCTGCATATAGCCGGTAAGCATTGCCATCGGATTGGAATAGTTCAGGAACAGAGTGTTCGGGCAGACCTCTTCCATGTCGCGGGCAAACTCTTCCAGAACCGGAATGGTACGAAGTGCACGCATGATTCCGCCGATTCCCAGAGTATCTGCGATGGTCTGTTTGATGCCGTATTTCTTCGGAATCTCAAAATCTGTTACTGTACATGGCTCATAACCGCCTACCTGAATGGCATTGACTACGAAGTCTGCATCACGAAGTGCATCTTTACGGTTCTCAGCACCGAGATATGTTTTGATCACTGCGCGGTCCTCGTTTACGTTGTGGTTGATGGCACTTAAGATGATTCTGGAATCTTCCAGTCTCTTCTCATCAATGTCATAAAGTGCGATCTCGCTCTCGCGAAGTGCCGGTGTACACATACAGTCGCCAAGTACATTTCTTGCGAAAACCGTGCTTCCAGCTCCCATGAATGTAATTTTGATCATGTTCGTTCCTCCTGTTTCCTTTGTTGGATCTCTTATCCGGAATTCTTATATTTTTCTTTGAAATTCCTGATTTTCTGCTATTTCTGCGGTGCAGTCCCGCTTCGTTTTCTTTGTGATCTTATCATACTACCAGAAGCTTGTTTAAAATATGTACTTTGATGTTAATAATTGTTGTTTTGTTGCATGAGATACCTGGAAGTAATTTTCTATAACATTTCTTATGACATAAAAAGCTCTCTGCCCGATACCAGAATTTTATATATTCCGGCCAGACAGATAGTTCTTTTTTCTTCGTGAAATATATCACAGGATCAGGGCTCAGATTCTGTATAATCCCCTTTCTTCCCTTTCACCACAAGGCTTCTTTTTTCTTCTTTATATTCTCTTGGACTCCTTCCTGTTCTTGCTTTAAAAACTTTAGAAAAAGCTAAAGGGTCTCCATATCCCACTCTTGCAGCCACCTCGTTGACCTGGATATCTCCTTTTTTCAGAAGTGATTTGGCTTTCTCAATGCGGAGATTCATCAGGTATTCCTGCGGGGAACATCCGAGGCTTTTCTTAAAGGTGCTGGTAAGATAGCTGCGGTTGACTCCGATGCGGTCTGCCAGCTCATTGATCTTAAGCCGCTTGTCAAAGTTGGCTGCAATGTAATCTACTGCATGCTCCACATAAACGGAATTGGGATATCTGTGGGACGGAAGAAGCTTGCCTTCTCTCAGACATGCATCCCGGTTATCTACGATCAGATCAGACAAAAGGAGCATCAGAAGTCCGTTCCGTTTCAGCTCATTTTCAAAAACAAGCTTGTTGGTCTGGACCATTGCATCAATATACTTCGCAGCATTTTCCATGCAGTGGATCCTTCGGACCGGATTTTCCCGGCTGAAACCGCTTGCATGGATCACTTCCTCTGCTGTCATTCCCTCAAATCCTACCCAGCGGTACGTCCAGGGATTATCCATGTCTGCCTCATACCAGGCCTCCACACTGGATGGGATCAGAAATGCCTCCCCGCCGGTCAGATGATACTGCTGTCCATCCATCTCAAAAACCCCGGTTCCGGATTCCACGATATGAAGCACATGGGAAATCCTTTTATTTGGTCCAAAACGATGTCCCGGATCGCACCTTTCCCACCCACAGTAGGTAAGACAGAGATCCACCGCACCTTTCTTTAAATTCTCCAGACATTTATATCTGTCTGAATTTGTAAAACCAACTGTATGAAGCAACTTGTCACCTCCCTGATGTCATATATTATGTTTCCGCCTGTGAGCTGCTTCGCTACCCAATAACAGGCCGCCATATCCGGCGGCCTGTTATATTTCTGGTCAGGCGGATGTCTTTCTGCAGACAGTTTTTATTCTATCATTTACAGAAATCAGCCCTCTGCTTCAATTGTATACAATACAGAATGGAAATCACCGTTTGTCTTGTTACAGTAGTCACGGTCAACCGGGATTCCTGCATACATCAGCTCATTTCCGTAAGCTTTCAGGCACTTATCTTCCCATTTTACTTTGTAAAGCTGATCCTCGTCAAGACCTTTGAAGCGCAGACGCATCCAGGAAGCATTGACCTTGTTCAGTCTCTCATAGTATCCGGCAACTGCCTGTTTTTTGTCTCTGGAAACAACCATCCATGCGGTATCATTTCCTTCGAACGGGCTTAAGATACGGTAGAAATCGCCATCAACCTGGATCAGGTCACGGTGTTCCTTCATGAATTCCACCTGTGCCTTTACCTCTTCGATCTCTTCCGCACTTAAAAGATTCAGATCCAGTTCATAGCCAAAGGTTCCGAAATATGCCACATTTGCTCTTGTGGAAAGCGGTGTGGTACGGTGCAGCTGATGATTCGGTACTGCTGATACATGAGATCCCATGCTGACGATCGGATAAACAAAGGAGGTACCGTACTGGATCTTTTCTCTCTCAGCTGCATCGGTATCATCGCTGGTCCATGTCTGCGGTGCAAAATACAGCATTCCCGGATCAAATCTTGCTCCGCCGCTTGCGCAGGATTCAAAGAGGATGTCAGGGAATCTCTCTGTCAGTCTTGTATACAGCTCATATACACCAAGGATATATTTATGCATGGTCTTGCCCTGATCTGCTGCAGATGCGCCGCGGCTGAAAGGCTCGGACATGTAACGGTTCATATCCCATTTAATGTAGGAAATGGAAGATTCCTCGATAACCTTGGAGATGGAATCATAAATGAAATCCACAACCTCAGGTCTGGAAAAATCAAGAACGTGCTGATGTCTTGAATGGGACTCAAAACGGTCCGGTGCTCCGATGAGCCAGTCCGGATGTGCTCTGTAGCAGTCACTGTTCTTGTTTACCATCTCAAGCTCTACCCAGAGACCGAATTTCAGGCCCATCTCCTCGATCTTATGGGAAAGTCCGGAAATTCCGTTCGGAAGCTTGTTCTTATTTACAAACCAGTCTCCAAGGCCCTGGTAATCATCGTTTCTGGTTCCGAACCATCCGTCATCCAGAACGAACAGCTCTACCCCAACCTCTTTGGCTTTTTTTGCAATATTGAGGATTTTTTCCTCATTAAAATCAAAATAGGTTGCCTCCCAGTTATTGAGGAGGATCGGTCGTGCATGATTTCTCCATTTTCCACGCATCAGACGGTCACGGTACAGTCTGTGGTAAGCCTGGCTCATTCCGTTTAAGCCCTTATCGCTGTATACCATAACAACCTCCGGAGTCTGGAATTCCTCATCTCTGGAAAGCTCCCAGGAAAATCCCTGTGGATTGATTCCCATCATAACTCGTGTCATCTCGTAGGTGGAAACCTCGACCTGTGCAAGGAAGTTGCCGCTGTACACAAAGCTGAAGCCGAAAACCTCGCCTGTATCTTCTGTTGTATGAGGACGCTTCAGCGCGATAAACGGATTCTGCTCAGAGCTGGAGCCAGTTCCTGCAAGACTCTGTACAGCCTGTATACCCATCTCAAGTTTGCGTGTTTTTACATAGCGCTCACGTGCCCATGCACCGGAAAGATGGATCATCTCATAATCCATATCCGGGAACTCTACGGCTGCACTCATCACGTTCTCAAGACGGATCTTCTGATCCCCTTTCTGAACAAGGCGTGCGCTTCTGGTGATCACCGGGTAATCCTCATATACGGAATATGTAAGAACAAGGTCTGTGTCCATCACAGGATCATGAAGTGTAATGTCCAGAGATGTTGCCTCTTCCTCGTTCTCTGTGTAGGTTGCCGGAAGACCGACAAGCTTCTTCTTGCCGCCATAGATCTTATAAGAAACATATTTGAAATCTACGATCTCGCTTCCGTTCTCCTGACGAACAGTAAGGGCAGGGCTTCTGTAATCACCGGTTCCGTAAACAGGATACTCCTGTTTGGTATACTGCATGGAAAGAAGTCCCGGCTCCGGAACGCATACAGCCATCAGGGAGCGCATGATCTCCTCGTGGAGATAACTGAAATCCTCTTTGTCGCGGATGGCTTTTCCATAGTATAGATTCTCCATCTGACCATTTTCCATGATACAGGTGATGTAGCTTAAATGTTTGTTATAAATGTGGAATGTCTTTGATTCCTCGTGAAATTTGATCGGCATAATTTTCTCCTTTTTTCGTTTACTGCGGATAAAAATATCCGCCTCTTTCCTTAAGAATCATCAAATGACTGTGCATTTTTGCATTTACTTCGATAAAAATACCGCTGACAACCTCAATAACCAAATGCTCAGTTATATACATTGTCAGCGGTCTTGTATTACCTTATGTAATATTTCTGATTACAGTTTTCCACCGCTGGTAGCAATACCTTCGATAAACTGTTTCTGGAAGATCATGTAGATCACGATCATCGGAATGCAGGCGATCAGAGATGCAGCCATCAGTTCCGGGAATTTGGATACATACTGGCCCTGCATCTTTGCAAGTGCGGAAGAAAGCACCAGCATATTCTTATCTGTATTAACGATCATCGGCCACATCAGGTCTTTGAATGCGAATACAGCTGTGAAGATTCCAAGTGCGACCATACTGGATCTTGTAAGTGGTGCCATGATGTAAAGGAAGGTCTGACCGATGTTACATCCGTCAAGTCTGGCAGCCTCCTCCAGATCCTTCGGCAGTCCCATATATCCCTGTCTCAGAAGGAAGGTACCGAACGCTGTGACCATACCTGGGAATACAAGGGCAAAGATCGTATTCAGCATACCCATCTTGCTGACCATCAGGTACTGTGGGATGATGAAGATCTGTACCGGAACCATCATCTGGAACAGTACAAGACTGAAGCAGAAATCACGGCCCTTGAAGTTCAGTCGTCCAAATGCATAGCCTGCCATAGTTGCTGTAAGAACTGCGCACACTACTCGGAAGAAGATCAGAAGCAGTGTATTCTTGTACAGAAGCAGGAAGTTCATGTTATTGATAACAGAAATAAATGCGTCTTTTCTCCATATTTTAGGGAAAATGGTGAAAGGATCTACAGATGTTGCTTCAGTTACAGATTTAAAAGCTGTCAGGATCATCCAGATAAATGGCACAAGCATCGTAATGGACACAATGATCAGTATGACATGTATTAAAATAGTGGTTAATTTCTTTTTTGTTTCCATACTATCCATGGTTAATCCCCCTTTTTAGTTGTAGAATACCCATTTCTTCTGACCGATCATCTGGAATACTGTCAGGATCATGGTGATGATAAGAAGTACTACTACGATCGTAGCGCCGTATCCCATGTTCTTATTGATAAATGCATATTTGTAGAACAGATAAACCAGTGACTGAGTCTTGGTAAGTGCCGGGTTTGACTTGTCGATAACCATATAGATCAGGTCGAATACCTGAAGGGATCCGATCACACGGGTAACAAGTACGAAGAAAATGGTTGGTGAAAGAAGCGGGACCGTGATGTTAAAGAATGCATTCACGCCTGTTGCACCGTCAATGGATGCTGCTTCATAATAATCTCTCGGGATTTCCTGAAGTCCTGACAGGAAAAGAACCATATTATAACCGATGATAGACCATACACCGATGATTGCAACGGAAAATACTGCAATTTTCGGATTAGAAACCCAGTTTACATGAACATGGAAAACGTTATTGATAAGACCATAATCAGAGTTGAACAGCCATCTCCATACCATGGCTACCGCTGCCGGAGCTGCTACCATCGGAAGGAAGATGATGGTTCTGTAAATAGAACGGCCCTTCATCTTTCTGTTAAGAAGTACTGCAAGAACAAGTGCGATGACAATGGAAAAAGGAACCTCCACGATCGCATATTTGAATGTGTTGATCAGCGCCTGCCAGATCTCTTTATCTGCAAAAACCTTCTGATAGTTCTGTAAACCGATAAAGATATTTCCTTTACCAAAATCTCCTGTTTTGAAAAAGCTCTGGTAAATAGTCTGGAAGATCGGAATGATGTTCAATACGATCAGTCCGATGGTTGTTGGGAGAATAAACAGCCAGCCCCAGAGGAACTCACTGCGCTCTCTCTTTGTCCGTGCCTGTGACTTGGTAGTTTTAGCCATAAGAATCACTCCTTCTATTCCTTCTATGTATGAGGCCGCTGCACCTGAGTGCGGCGGCCCCTCTCATTACTGCACTTAATTATCGGTGTTTCTTAATACTTACTCCTCAGCCAGCTTCTCGTTCATCTGATCAGCCATCTGCTTGCAAGCCTCTTCCATTGTGATGTCGCCTGTGTATACGCCCTTAAGGATCTCATTGTCCTCGTTCTCCCATGTTACAGTAGATTTGGAGTATGGACGGATCTCCATGTCATCCATCATGTTCAGATAAGCCTGAAGGTTGAAGTCTGCGGATTTAGCCCATGCATCAGATGTATCCTTGTATGCACTCATTGTAACACCAAGCTCAGCCTGTTTCTCCTGAGCCTCTTTGGATCCGAGGTACTCAATCAGCTGCCAAGCTTCGTCTGTGTGCTCACCGGAAGCAGATGCTGCCCATCCAAGTCCGTTATATAAGGAAGCTCTTCTGCCTGTCTCAGCGTTCTTAGGAAGCTCTACACAATCACAGTTCGCTGCTGTGTACTCGTTCTCTTTAAATGCTGCAAGCATCCAGGAGCCCTGGCATGTCATAGCGATCTTGCCAGCCTCGAAAAGTACGTCCTCGTTGTTCTCGGACATTGTCTCAAGAGACGGGATCACGCCATCCTTGATCCATCCTTCCAGTGTCTGCATAGCTGCGATCGTCTTCTCATCATCCCAGCCGGATTTTGTCTTGTCATCACTGATGATGTATCCGCCGTTATCATAGATCAGGTTGTAGTACCCGGCCTGGTTGTTATCATTTCTCATTGCGAGACCGTACTGGGAACCATCATCCTTGGTAAGCTTCTTAGCTGCCTCTGTAACATCATCCCATGTCCAGTCAGCTGTCGGATAATCAAGTCCTGCCTCGTCAAATAATGTCTTGTTGTACCAGAGAGCGATTGTATCTATATCCTTCGGTACTGCATAATATTTGTCATCGTATGTATACAGGCCCCAGATATCCTCCGGATAGTTCTCCGGATCGATCAGATCGCTGTCTTTGATCTTGTCGGTCAGATCAAGAAGCATATCGTTGGACATGTATCTCTGACTCTCGTTGGAGTGCATCCAGAATACGTCCGGAAGGGAACCACCCTGTGCACCGGCCTCGAGCATTGTCCAGTACTCATCCCATTTAACAACGGAGATCTCTGTCTTGATTCCTGTCTTCTCTGTGAAGTCTGCGAGAATTTCTTTGATTCCCGGCTCCTGGTTGCTGTCCCAGATGGATACGGAAAGTGTAACATCGTCACCTTTTGCATATACCGGAACTGCTGTCATTACCATGGCACCTGTTAATAATAAAGCTGCTACTCTTTTGAAATTCATAACTTCTTCCTCCTTTTTGGCTCTCTCTTATTTTCCCTCTTTCTTTGGTCAGTTTTTATATTTTTTCACGTCCCTGACCGTTGATATTATTATAATTGCACATGGAAAAATGATAAATGGATTATTGTCATTTCAATATGGAAAAATGTTGTTTTTTATTTATTTTGTCCATTTTTTATTCATACTTTGTTAAATATCCGTCATTTTTTCCTATGTGCTTTTATTTTTTTGATATATTTTCATATTTATCACTATTTTTGAGCATGTTTTGATACGTTTTTCTTTCTTTGTAGCAAAACCAACATTTTTACATGTTCGTTTTTATATATTTTCAACAACCAAAATGGTCGAAAATGCCTTTTTTTTGCAAAAATGAACTTTTTGTTAACACACATTTTTCTATGCGTGCGCCGATTTTTACATGTGCACGCAAAATTCCATGTTTTTTCATACGATCCTGTGAGAGGATATCCGCAAGCCCCATTCGTCATACAGCTCTGAACCTGCTGCCCATTGCTTTTCCCCTTCACCGCAGTGGACTTCCCTGATTTGGTTAAAGCCTTCTGTACCTGACGATTCCTTCTCTTTACACACCGCAAGTGTCTGTGCTAAGATTATCTGTATCGGACATTTTTCGTATAGTCTGTTTTCTGTTTCTATTTCTAAATTAAGGAGGATATTTCATTATGAATCTTTTAAATGAAGATAATGTTGTCCATGTATTCCTCAACAAGCTGGGTGACATCGTAATCGCCAATCTTCTCTTTATTTTATGCAGCATACCGGTGATCACCATCGGGCCGGCGCTGACTGCCCTGTATCACTGCATGATGCGTACAGTAAAAGGGAATAACAACGGCACAACGAAAACATTTTTCAGAGCTTTTAAGGAAAACTTCAAACAGTCACTGATCATATGGCTGCTGATCCTTGCTGCCGGAGCCGTGATCATCCTGAATATCCGCTTTCTGCTCCATGCAGAAGGAAGCGCTGCACATATGCTGTTTTATCTTTCTGTGGGAGTTCTGACTCTGCTGATAATTTTTACGTTATACATATTCCCGGTGATCGCAACCTTTGCCAATACACTGGGAGCACTTTGCAGAAATGCATTTCTTCTGGCATTTATGCATTTCCCCACAACGATCGCCATTGCAGTGATCACGATCTTTCCATTATATATGACATATCTCGATGCAAAGCTGCAGCCCCTTTACGTATGCTGCTGGTTTTTCTTTGGATTTGGACTTGTAGCTTTTATAAATTCGATGCTGTTGTATCGATTTTTTAAGAAGCTGCTTCCTCCGGAGGAGGATATTTCGCTTTTATGATAAAAGCGTAGGGAAAATTGTTTTTAATTTTTGATAATAAAGTTTTTGGCTTTTCAAAGCTGAGGAAATGCGAGGGGGAAAGCACTCGGAGTTAGCGAAGCCCGCTTTTCCCCCTCGCGCTCCCCCTTTCCGGGCACGCAGTTGTTGTATGTTGTGGAAATGTGAATATGTACTGGTGGGGCGATGGATTCTACGGTGCTGGCAATGTAACGTTACGCCGATTTACACCCAAGTCGAAAGCGCAGCACCTCGACCCAACATCTCCCGTCAGACCACAGGGAAACTCAGCCTTTCGTCCCGGTCATCCAGCGCAGCGCTGATGACTCATCCAACTTACGGGAAACCACTCTACATCTCACCCTGAACCAGATTTCCACTTCAACCACTCATACCAGACCATCTGATCCCCCTTTTATCTAGTCACACACATCATCCTATCGGATTTCCCTTCCGTACAGCCACATCTCCCTTCCGGTTGGAAATACCAGCCAGCAAGACGTGTGCTGGCTGGCGCGGCTCTGCAGGAGGGGTGCTGCTTCTTGGCTGGCGGGAATCTGCGTTGTTTTTCAAAAGTTCGCTGTCTGAGCGCAGCGAGTTCGGACTTTTGGAAAACGCTTTTAGCAGATTTTCGGCAGCCTAGAAGACAGCCCCCGACGAAGCCCCGCGCCGGACAGCACACGTCTTGATGGCGTCCATATCTCCATATGCATCCCCCATCCTTGCCCTTCTCACCCCAATATTGTATAATCACCTCATACAACATCCCACCCCATTTTGTGACCCAAAATTGCGTTTTTGTTGCATACCCCAAGAAACCAGGAGGCCCACCCAAATGAAAAACACACACCAAGAACCCCAAACCCAGCACACCCTCTCCGTCTACTTCTGCGGCCAGGAAGACTGCGGCCCAGGCCACTCCTTTGGCCCGGCCATGCGCCCGCACTACCTCCTCCACGTAATCTCCCGCGGCAAAGGCATCTACCAGTGCGGAGGCCACACCTACCATCTAAAAGCCGGCGACGCCTTCCTCATCCGCCCCATGGACTCCATCTACTACCGCGCCGACAACACCGAACCCTGGAGCTACGCCTGGGCAGGCTTTGACGGCTCCGCCTGTAAAGAAATCCTGGAGCAGACCATATTTTCCGACACCCTCATCTTCACCCCGGAAACACCAGCCCGGCAAAATAACCTCCTCACCCACATGACAAACCTCCTTAACACCTTCTCCGAAAACAACGGAAACGACCTCGCCACCGCCGGAAACCTCCTCCTGATGCTATCCTCCATGCAAAAAAAGCCCTCCGAAAGCAGAACCGACATCGCAACCCTCTACTTTCAGAAAGCCTCTGAATACATCAAAAACAATTACGCCTACCCCATCCAGATCTCAGACGTGGCACGCTACGTAGGAATTGACCGTTCCTACCTCTACCGGATCTTCATGGAACACGAAAATATCTCTCCAAAACAATACCTCCTGAAACACCGCCTCCAGATGGCAACCCAGCTCCTCTGTTCCTCAACCTGCACCATCACAGAAGCAGCCCTCTCCTGTGGATTCCGGGACGCCCCATCCTTCTGCAACTACTTCCGCCAGGGCACCGGCTACACCCCGAAAGAATTCCGCAAAATGTTCAACGGAACCATACACACATAAACATCCAACACTCCCACATCCACTGCCCTACGAAAAAACTCCACCTCAAACAGTCGAACCTCCAAACAACAGGATTATCTTTTCCGAAAACAAAAAAGACGGCCGATCAACCTGCATCCATACTAAATGCAAATGATCTCCGTCTTTCACTTTCTGGAAAAGAAATGCTTAAGAAAAACATACAAAACAATAATAAACGCAAACACATACCCAAAGGCACCCAGGGCCGGAATCCCCCAAAGCTTCGGTTTCATATCCGTGGTACAGATGATACTGGAACTGATCAGAAGCGCCATCACCCACAACCCCATCACGATATTCCGCACCAACCGCCGCAAAAGCCACGCCAGGTCATCTGAAGCATGAAGATCCAGATTAATCTTCGTCTGCCCTTTCATACAACCCTGAAGGAAATCCGCTGCCAGAGATGGAATATCAATGGCACGCCGAAGGGACCAGACAAGATTTTTGCCACCTTTTTTGATCTCGTGCTTCCAGTTCCCATTGCTGAAAAACTGCTCCTTGATCCTTGCTGCGGCAATCTGTGTCATATTGATATCCGGACAGATCTCAGCAAGAACACCTTCCACATGGGTCAGTCCCCTTGCGAGCATAGTCAATCCATGCGGCATCATGATCTTGTTTTCCTTCATGACCTCCATCAGATCCACCATGACTTCCGCCACATCAATATTTCCCATATCCGCAGTACCATATTTCTCCATCAGTCCCCGGATATCTTCATAAAGCTTACTGGAATCCGGTTTGCCCTTAAACTCACCAAGAGCCAGAACTGCATCCTGGATCTTTCCGATATTGTTCATGGCAACCCCTTCAATGGCTTCTCCGATCAGCTGACGGTCATGCTCTGTGAGCCGTCCCATCATTCCCATATCGATCCAGACAATCTTTCCTTCCTGAATCCGCACATTTCCCGGATGGGGATCTGCATGGAAAAATCCATCCTCCATGACCTGTTTGATGAAATTATCCACATATTTCGTTCCAATTTCATTAAGGTCATAGCCATTGGCCAGAAGATTGGCCTTGTCATTGATGGCAAAACCGTCAATATATTCCATCACCAGAATATGAGGAGAAATATACTCCCGGTAAAGAATCGGCACTTTAACAAAAGCCACATCTTTATTCTTCTTGGCAAATTCCGCCATGTTGGCAGCTTCTGTCAGAAAGTTCATCTCCTCCTGTGTTACTGTCCATAGCTCACTTAAAACCATGTTCAGGTCCACCATCCCCTTGATGCTTACCGGCGGCATCAGACGCACAGCCTTATGCATCAGGCCGATATCCCTTGCCATGGTTTCATAGATTCCCTTACGCTGAACCTTGATCACAACTTCTTCTCCGGTTTTCAGCGTGGCGCGGTGAACCTGGGCGATGGAGGCCGCACCCAGAGGTTTCTGCTCAATACGCTGAAATTCCTCCTGCCACGGACACCCCATAGATTCCTCCAGAACCTCGATGACCTGGGAAAATGGCATGGGTGGCACATCCGAGCAGAGTTTCATCAGCTCATCACAGTATCTCTTGGGAAGAATATCAGAACGCAGGGACATAATCTGACCCAACTTAATATAAGTTGGGCCCAGATCTTCCAGTATGAGCCGGAGCTTCTCAGGCGAAACACCCCGGGTAATGGCATGCTTTTTCAGAACGGCTGTGATCTCTCTCAGCCGTTCTCCATATCCGCTCTTCTCTTTCTTCTCCTGTTCTTCTCCGCCCATAAACTTCTCCATTTACTGCTTTCTTTGTGATATCTCTTATTACTCTGCTGCCGGCTCTTCGCTACCGGCTTCTTCTGCTACCGTTTCTGCCTCCACAGGAGCTTCCGGTGCAGCTTCCTCTGCAACAACTTCCTCAACCGGTTCTTCTGCTGCCTCAGAAGCTTCTTCTTTCTCCTTAGCCGCCTCAGCCTGCATGCTCTCGATCTGTGCTTTTACAGCTGCCAGCTGCTCCGGTGTAAGCTTGGAGATCGTTGCTTTCAACTCTTCCTGATCGTTCTTTCTGGCTGCAGATTCCTTTACAGAATCAGCTGCTGTCTTAACTGTTGATTTGATGTTATGTTTCAGTTCCTGATTGAGAACCTTCCCCTGCTCAACAGTAAGCTCGCCTTTTTTAACCAATTCGTCCAGGATCTCCTTGGATTTCTCTGCTGTCACTGCTGCTGTACCAATTCCTACTAATAAGATTTTCTTCAGTCCTTCGCCTAATTCCATAATAATTCTCCTTTCCTAAAAACGGCCACTGCCGTTCCATGTGCCTGATCGATTTCTACCATATTCCCAGGAAAGCAAGCCCTTTCGGAACAAAAATGATCAGCCCGACAATCGCTGCCATGATCGCTGCGATCAGCACGGCTCCGGCTGCTGTATCCTTGGCGATCTTCGCCAGAGGGTGGCGTTCTTCTGTCACAAGATCTACCACCGCTTCCACTGCCGTATTCACCAGTTCCAGCGCCATCACCATTCCGAACAGCCCCAGGCAGATGCACCACTCTGTCACGGAAATTCCAAGAATCATTCCTGCGATTACCACAAGAACTGCCACCGTACAGTGGATCTTCATATTTCTTTCCTTGCGGATACAGGTAAAAATTCCCTGAAACGCATAACCGAAACTTTTATATAACGGGTCCTTTTTTTTGCCTGCCATGTTCCTCACCTGATTTCCTGTGTGAATGATCCCCTCCATGGGGAATTATGGAATTATTATAACAAGTTTGCAGGAATATTTCCAGTATTTCAGAAAATTTATGAATATTTAAGGAGTATATGCGGTTATTCACAGACAACTTTCAACCACATATACTCCCGATCTTATCCTATATTATTCCACATTTTTCAGTGCTTCATCCATAGGCACATGACGGATTCTCCGAAATTCCAGCACTGCTACCACTGCATAAGTCGCGATTCCGATTGCCATCATTTTCACATAGATCATCGGATCCACCCACATGGTGATCCAGCCTGAGATACTGGAAAGCATCATCTCGCGGAACAGCACTTCCATGATCTGCCGCTCAATGGGAAGACTTAAGAGCAGGCAGATCACCACTACAAGTGATGTGGACAGTATATAGAGCCGGCTGATCTCCCCATCTGTATAGCCCAGAATTTTGGTCATGGAAATGGCCTGGGCATTTTTTTCGATAATGACCTTGGAAAGCAGATAGATCACCACCAGAAAAATAATCACGGAGAATCCGTACATCATTCCCATCATATCTCCCATGGAGACATCCAGCTGCCTGGATATTTTTGTAAGAGATTCCAGATCAATCACAGATCCGATATATTTTGAATCGATATCTTTGATCTCCGTATCAGAAAAATATCCCCCAAAATAATCATCGCCCAGATCAAACACCTCATTCAGTTTATCCCGCTCCATAAATACACAAAGACTTGCCGTATAATCATAAATTCCATCTACTTTAAAGGAATACTCGTCCTTCTCGTATTTTTCCTTCAAGGTTATGATATCGCCCTTTTTGATACGGAATTTATCCGCATAGGCACTGGAAATATAGACACCGTCCCCCGAAAGATCTGCATGGATATACTGGCTGTCCGGCTCCACACCGTAGAGCACGATTTCTTCGCTTTTATATTTGCCAGGCATGGTATTCAAAGAATACGCAGAAAATTTTTCCGCATCTTTATTGTCAGTTCTGGTATCCATATAATATTCCAGAAGAGAGAGCATACCATCCAGCTTGTTTCCTGAGGAAACACTTGCCGGAACGCTCAGCATATACTGATATTTCGCCAGCATGTTCTCCTGGATCTCCAGCTGATAATGATCCAGCGCAGACGGCAGGAGCATTCCGAAAAACAGCAGAAGATTGGCAAAAATAACGCCAACAAACAGCACCAGATAATTGCTCACATTCTGAAAGATCACACGAAGGCGGAACCTGGAAAAGATTCCTATCTTCGGACTTAAATACACTGCCCGTTTCTGTTTTTTTCCGGAAAAATCCCTTCGCAGGAATTTAAGGGGCGAAAGCTGCAGACGGTACCGGAGCACTGCATAATTGATCAGTATCATAATGATGATCGGAACTACCGTTGTCAGAAGAAAGGCCTCTGCATTCCATACGGTTACATAGGTGGGCAGACTGTAACTTCCATAATACATCCCTGCACACACGCCTTTAAAAACGGTATAACCAAGAATATTTCCAATCAGGGCACCGGCCAGTGTTACCAGAACTGGAAGGGTCATATAGTGAAAAATCAGCTCCCGCCTGGTATAGCCCGATGCACGCAGGGTGCCGATCACGCCCGCTTCCTTCCGGATGGTATTGCTGATGGTGATTCCAAACACAAAAGCCATGATCACAATCACGATATAAAGAAGCATGACAACCATAGCCTTATCTCCGCCCATATCATCACCGGTAAAAATAATCGCCTGATTAAGATAACGTGGGACAAAAGCCTCCAAGGTCACAACGTTTCCAATATCCTCCATGAGATCCTCGGAAACCTTTTTCTCCTCTTTTTCGTCTTTTGGCTGCTGATTGTAAATCCAGGCATAATTGTACTGGAGTTTTTCCTGATCCAGAGTCTCAAATTCCTCCGGGGTTACGATTCCAACACCAAATTTTACAGAATCAAACATGGAATCATTATTGTTCTGAAACAGAGCACTGTAATCGGAAAGCGCCACCAAACCTGTAATCTTCCAGGATTTTTTTCCCCTGATCAGAGTATCTCCCACCTGAAGGCTGTTGTTATCCGCATACATTCGGTCAATAGCGATTTCACCCTGTCCGGATGGCATTTCTCCTTTCATCAGGCAGACCTTGTTCACCTTCTCCCGGTTTTTGAAGAAACGCATGGTGCTTCCGTTATCCAGATCTTCTTCTATATAATAATTCTCGTAAAGTGTAACACCTGCCGCCTCAATGTCTTTCCACTGAGATCTGTAAACTTTTTCCGCAGTACGGAAATTTCCGTTTTCGATGTTATATTTGTCAAAACTTTCGTCATAGGCTTTCAGCATACTTCCGTCAGCCACCAGGAAGCCAGACACGAACCCGATAGTCAGGACCATCAGCAGAAAAACCACCAGATATTTTCCAAATTCCCCCTTCAGTTCCCTGGGGATACGTTTACGCAAAGGACTCTTCATGCCTGCCCCCTTACCATTCCAGATCTGCAGCCGGAATCTTCTGCTCATTCTGATAGTTCCTGCGGATCATACCGTCGCGAAGTTTCACCACACGATCTGCCATATCCTTGATGGCATCGTTGTGGGTAACCATGACTATGGTATTTCCGTATTTATGGTTGACGGTTTCGATCAGCTTGAGGATTTCCTTGGATGTATTGTAATCCAGAGCACCGGTAGGCTCGTCGCAGAGCAGGATGTCCGGATTTTTTACAATGGCACGGCCAATGGCAGTTCTCTGCTGCTGGCCTCCGGAAAGCTGATTGGGAAGTTTCCGCTGATGTTCATAAAGTCCCAGGGTTCCAAGCAGTTCATCCACATCCAACGGCCTGTCACTTAAATAGGCGCCAACTTCAATGTTTTCCCGCACAGTCAGATTGGGAATCAGATTATACATCTGGAAAATATAGCCCAGATGTTTTCTGCGGTAGAGTGAAAGTTTCTTTTCTTTCATATCTTCCAGACGTTCTCCCTGGATCGTAATGCTGCCCGCATCTGCCCCGTCAATACCACCGATGATATTTAACAGTGTGGATTTTCCGGAACCGGACGGTCCCAAAAGAACACAGAATTCCCCTTTTTCAATATCCAGATCAATCCCTTTCAGAACATCCACACGGCTTTCTCCTGTCCCGAAGGATTTTTTGATTCCTTTTATCTCCAGAAACATACAATTTCTCCTTCCATCCATTTGGAAATATACTTTTTTATAATAAAAGTACTGTCAATCATATGTTAGATGAGACTTACTATTTTGTCAAGAAGCTGTATTATTTTCGTATATTTTTTATAAGTCTGCCGGGAATTCCAAGAAGCACAGATAACAAAAGAGAAATTCCGAATATGCTTCCCATGATTGCCATCATATACAGGACCATTCCCGCTTTTCCCGGTAATCTTCCAAGAATCACCGCATTGAGCCAGTCCTGATATCCCATATGGCTGAGGAAATCACGAACTGCCATATGAAGCAGATAGATCATAAAAGTACAGGAGGCGATCTGACAGATCATCCGCTTTCCCCTGCTTTCTTTTTTCTCTCCCTGAAACAATGCCAGGCAAAAACATGCAACACAGACTGCACAGAAAAGGCCCATGGCACTGAACCAGAAGATCACGCAGGAAGGCTGTCCATCAATTCTGTACTGCCACCGCTGGATCACCGCCCGGATCATATTCACAAATAAAAATCCCATGCCTGCAGCAGGAATCCATTTTTTTGTAAATTTTCCGCGGTTCCGGTAAAGGATATGTCCCCAGATCATCTCAATGGCCGCCGGAAAGGCTCCGTTTATGGAATGATGTGCAAATGCGCCAAGAGTATTTCCCGAAATATCATTCAGCACAAAAAATCCAAAGGTTGCTATCAGAAAAATCTGTGTTCTCTTCCGATCCTCATCCAGATAATCCACAAAACATTTCAGTACCGGAAAAAGCAGCATCAGGAATACATAAACATAAATATACCAGAGATGATCACTGTGAGGTACCGGGTTATTCCAGGAAAGCAGTGTTTTCAATGCTGTTTTATATTTTTCTGGTGAAAAGCAGATACTGACACTTAATTTTTCGCCATCAAGAAGCCATCCGAAAAACAGGAAACCAAATATGCTGTAAAGCACTACCGGTATTCCGAGATTTTTCCAGGTACGTTTCAGAATCCTCTCATAACTTCTGCTCTGGAACAGGAAAAAACCGGTGATCATAAAAAACACCGCTACTCCATCCGCAACAATACAGTTAAAAAAAACTCTGGAGAATATCCAGCTTCCATCTACCTGTGCATACAGTGCCGTATGAATCCCGATTACCATCAGACATGCCAGAATTCTCATAAACTCCACACCCGGGTCTCTCTTCATTTTTGTCTCTCCTTTCCCCCCATGTAAAAAATTCGTCATTTTTCCCTTATTGTAGCATAATATCAATACTTTTCCCACAGCTTTCCGGCTCTTGCCAAAAGTCCGGAAAACGTATATAATGTGGGAGTATCTATATATTTTTAAGCAAACAATCTTATTTTTTTAAAGGAGTGAACATTAAAAGTGGACCCCAGCGACACTTACCAGATAATCATATTACTTATTCTGCTGGCATTGTCAGCCTTTTTCTCATCTAATGAAACCGCGCTGATGTCGGTAAACAAGATCCGTCTCCGATCTCTTGCAGACGAAGGAAACAAGCGGGCAGCCATGGCTCTCGATATTCTTGAGAACCAGACACCCAAGCTTCTCAGTGCGATTCTTATCGGAAACAACATTGTGAACATTTCGGCTTCTTCCCTTGCAACCACACTTGCGTACAGTTTTGGCGGCTATATGGTCAGCATTGTAACTGTGATCCTTACTGTCCTGATCCTGATCTTCGGCGAGATTACCCCAAAGAACTACGCAACCATCAATGCAGAGAGGCTTACTCTTCGCTATATCCCGGTCTTTAAATTCCTTATGACCATCATGACACCGGTGATTTTTATCATCAATCTCTTCTCCAGAGGTGTGATGCGCCTGATGCGTGTAGATCCGGATGCGGCAAGCAAGGCCATGACTGAGGAAGAGCTTCGTACCATTGTGGATGTGAGCCACGAGGACGGTGTCATTGAATCCGATGAGAAAGAAATGATCTACAATGTGTTTGATCTTGGAGATGCCACAGCCAAGGATATCATGGTGCCAAGAGTCCATGTTACTTTTGCAGATGTGGAATCCACCTATGATGAGCTGATCGAGATCTTCCGTGAAGACAAATTCACCCGTCTTCCTGTTTACAAAGACAGCCAGAATAATATCGTGGGAATTATCAATATGAAGGATCTTCTTCTCTATGACAAGAATGAGGAATTTGTCATTGACCGTTTCTTACGGAAACCGCATTTCACTTATGAGACAAAAAGCATTTCCGATCTTCTTGTAGAAATGAAGGATTCCACCTTCAACATTGCCATTGTCCTGGATGAGTACGGTGATATGGCCGGACTTATCACACTGGAGGATATCCTGGAGGAAATCGTCGGCGAGATCCATGACGAGTACGACGAGAAAGAAGACGAACTTGTCCAGAAAATTTCCGACCGGGAATATATCATTGAAGGTTCCATGCATCTGGACGATGTCAACGACCACCTGAATACAGAGCTGGATTCTGAGGATTACGATTCCCTTGGCGGTTTTATCATCGAACATCTGGACCGCCTGCCTGTTGCCGGTGATGAAGTGGTCACAGACGACGGAATTCGTCTGGTGGTAGAAAAACTCGATAAAAACCGTATTGAAAAAGTTCATGTTTATCTGCCGGAAAACCTTCATAAGAGCAACGAAGAACCAGAAGCATAATATAGTAAAACGATGTATCGGAACTGTCTATTTCTGATTGACAGTTCCGATATTTTATATTATAATAATCTAAAATTTTTATTCACATTTACTAAATGCAATGACAGGGAGTAGTACATAGTTTCCGGATGCACAGAGAGAAGATGGCCGGTGAGAATCTTCGTGACAGTACTATGGAAGTAGCCCTCGAGCAGTGGACTGAACCATGAATTTTCATGCAGTAGGCTTCAACGTCATTCCCACGTTACAGGGAGGCAGTATAATTTTGTACTGGCAGAGAGCAGAGTTTTACCTCTGAAAACAGGTGGTACCGCGGAATCATCCGTCCTGAGCATATCTTATCCGATATGCCGGGACTTTTTTATTGGAAAAAATCCCGCGGCAGCCCTTATCTGCTTAACTATCCACATCACCAAAGGAGGGAACAAATTCATGAAACAGATTTCCGGAAACAAATTGCTTGTAAAAGCCTTAAAAGAAGAAGGCGTTGATGTTCTGTTCGGTTATCCTGGTGCATGCACCATCGATATCAGCGACGAATTATATAAACAGAGCGGCATTGACATCATCCTGCCACGTCACGAGCAGGCCCTTGTACACGAGGCAGATGCCTATGCCAGAACTACCGGAAAGGTTGGCGTATGTCTCGTTACCAGCGGTCCCGGAGCCACCAACCTTGTAACAGGCCTTGCAACTGCCAACTATGACAGCGTTCCGCTTGTATGCTTTACCGGACAGGTTGCCCGTCACCTCATCGGAAATGATGCATTCCAGGAAGTTGATATCGTAGGAATCACCAGAAGCATCACAAAATACGGCGTAACTGTCCGCAACCGTGAGGATCTTGGCCGTATCATCAAAGAAGCTTTCTATATCGCACGTACCGGACGCCCGGGCCCTGTACTGATTGACCTTCCAAAGGACGTAATGGCCGAGCTTGGAAGTGCCGAGTATCCAAAGAGTGTCAATATCCGTGGCTACAAACCGAATACCAGTGTCCATATCGGACAGCTGAAACGTGCCCTCAAAATGCTTCAGAAGGCAAAAAAACCTCTGTTTCTTGCAGGCGGCGGTGTGATCATTTCCCGCGCCCAGGAGATTTTTACCCAGGTTGTTGAGAAGACTCAGGTTCCGGTTGTCACAACCGTTATGGGACGTGGTGCCATCTCCACAAAGAACCCTCTGTTTATCGGAAATCTTGGTATGCATGGTGCTTATGCCGCAAATATGGCAGTAAACGAATGTGACCTTCTGTTTTCCATCGGAACCCGCTTCAACGACCGTATCACAGGTAAGCTTCACGAGTTTGCTCCACATGCACAGATCGTACACATTGATATCGATACTGCTTCCATTTCCAGAAACATCCATGTAGATGTTCCCATCGTTGCCGATGCAAAAGAGGCCATCACAAAAATGGCTGAATATGTACAGCAGTGCAGCACCGATAAATGGCTGAAACAGATCCAGGAATGGAAAGAAGAACATCCTCTTACCATGAAAGACCGTGGTATGATGGGACCTCTGGATATCATCGGTGAGATCAACCGCCAGTTTGACAAAGCCATTCTTGTTACCGATGTAGGACAGCATCAGATGCTGGTAAGCCAGTATGCAGACATCACTGAGAACCGTCAGCTGATCATGTCCGGCGGACTTGGAACCATGGGTTACGGCCTTCCAGGTGCCATCGGTGCAAAGATCGGCAATCCGGACACACCGGTCATCTCCGTTTCCGGTGACGGTGGCATGCAGATGAACATTCAGGAGCTGGCTACCGCAGTTCTGGAGGAACTTCCGATCATCTGCTGTATCTTTAATAATGAATATCTTGGAATGGTCCGCCAGTGGCAGAAACTTTTCTACGGAAAACGCTACGCCATGACAAACCTGAAGGCCGGTGCACTCTCCCGCCGTACTGACGGAGCGGAATATCCGGAATATACCCCGGATTTCATCCGTCTCGCAAAGAGCTATGGTGCAAAAGGTATCCGCGTAACTGAAAAGGATCAGATTGCGGCTGCTTTCGAAGAAGCTAAGAAGAATACAAAAACTCCTACGATCATCGAATTTATCATTGATCCGGAGGAAATGGTTTACCCGATGGTCAAGCCGGGCGGTACTCTGGCTGATCTGATCATGGATTGTTAGGAGGAATGAATGATGGATAAAGGAATGAAAAAAAGATGGATCTCTCTCTACGTTGAAAACCAGGTCGGTGTTCTTTCCAAGATTTCCGGTCTTTTCTCCGGAAAGTCCTATAACCTGGACAGTCTTACGGTTGGAACCACCGAAGATCCGACAGTTTCCAGAATGACTATTGCCACAGTCAGCGATGATGAAACTTTTGAGCAGATCAAAAAACAGCTGAATCGTATGATCGAGGTTATCAAGGTCATTGATTTTACAGATGTATTTGTTCGAATGAAGGAGATCCTTTACATCAAGGTAAAAGGCTGCTCCCCGGAAGACAAAGTGGAACTTTTCCAGATCGCCGAGACTTTCAAAGCCCGTGTCATTGACTACGGAAAAGACAGCCTTCTCCTGGAATTTGTCCAGACCGCAACCAAAAACGACGCGGTCATCAAACTCATCAAAGAAGAGTTCAAACACATCGAAGTTGTCCGCGGCGGAAGTGTTGGAATTGAATCTATCAGTATGATGGAGAGATAAAACAGTATAATCTTATTGCACATAAAAGGGCTTCCCCATATCCGGAGAAGCCCTTGATCTTTGTTTATTTGTTTTTTCTGGAAAGAAGCGCCACAGTCTCAACATGAACACCCTGGCAAAACTGATCAACTGCACAGGCGTGGGTCATCTCATATCCTGCCTCATAAAATGCCGGGAGGTCTCTCACAAGACTTGTAACCTTGCAGGAAATGTATACGATCTGGTCTACGCCGTAAGCCAGGATCTTTGGAAGGGCTTTGGGGTGAACACCATCTCTTGGCGGATCAAGGATGATCACATCTGGTTTCTCCGGCACATCGTCCAGAACCTTCAGCACGTCTCCGGCAATAAAACGACAGTTATTGATGCTGTTAAGTGCAGCGTTTACTCTGGCGGCTTTTACCGCGTCTTCCACAATCTCCACACCGATCACCTCACTGGCAACAGATGCCGCAAGCTGGGCAATGGTGCCGGTTCCGCTGTAAAGGTCAAACACCACCTTGTCTCTGGTATCTCCTACATATTCCCGTACCTTGGAATACAGAATCTCCGCAGCCAGGGAATTTGGCTGGAAAAAGGAAAAGGTGCTGATCTTAAATTTCAGTCCAAGAAGTTCTTCATAGAAATAATCCTTTCCATAAAGGATCTTCGTCTCGTCGCTCTGTACCACGTCGGATAAAGAATCATTTAAAATGTGCATGATCCCCACGATCTTCCCTTCCAGCGGAAGTGCAAGAAGCTGTTCTTTCAGAGGCTCCAGATCATATTCTTCCTGGGTGGTGGTTACCACATGGACCAGGATCTCACCACTTGTAACACCTCTTCGAAGAAGAAGATGTCGAAGATACCCCACATGCTGCAGCTTTTTATAGAAGCTGGCATTACGCTCCAGGAAAAACTCCCGCACACAGACCAGGATCTTTGTCATATCCGGATGGACCAGCTTACAGTCATCCGTATTCAGGATATCGTAAGTGCTTCCCTTTTTGTGAAGTCCAAGGGACAGCGGCCCATCCTTATACTCATCCCCAAAAGAAAACTCCATCTTATTGCGGTACCCGAACTCAATGGGACTGCCATAGATCCCATCCCAGTGATATAAACGATCCGCAGCCTCAGCTTTTTCTGTCACATCACTGTTCTTCCCGATCTTAGCCAGACTTTCTCTCACTGCCCCATCCAGAAGTTCCCTCACCTGACATTCCTTCATCTCCTTCTGTGCCTCATAGCTCATGGTCTGATACATGCAGCCGCCACATGCCGGAAACTCCTGACAGGCAGGTTCTCTTGTCTCCAGCGGAGATTTCTCCAGGACCTCCAGAAGACGTCCTTCCGCCCGGCCGGAACGTTTCTTATTGATCATAAACCTGACTTTCTGTCCTGGAATTCCGTTTTTTACAATTACTTTCTGGTCATCGACCCAAACAAAACCTTTGTTTGGAAATTCCACTTTTTCTATAATACCTTCGTAAATTTCACCTTTTTTCATAAATCCTCTTTCTGTTTTATAACTAGTGCAGCGTTTCACGGTCCGTCTTCAAAAATCAAGCCCCGGTATCGCGCCGGGGCTTCAATTATCCGCTTCTCATATTCATACATAACAGACAGCCATTCTGATCTGCTCAAAACAGCCTCTGCAGTGAAAGTTCTTACTCTTCCTCATCCTCGAAATAATCATCGAAGTCATCATCAAAATCTTCTTCAAAATCTTCCAGATAATCCGGAGCGAAGAAACGGTATACTGCAAACGCAATACCGGCAACAGCTGCAACAGCACCGATGATCGCCAGTACCCAAAGGACTGTGTTCTTATCTTTCTCTTCTTCTTTTTTCTTCAGTGTTGCGAGCAGTTCTTCAAGTTTTGTTGTATTTAAATTCATAACACTGCACCATCCTTTCTTTCTGTTCGGCTGTACTTTCTGTCAGTAAATCTACAGCGCAGCGTTTTTTGAGGTCGCTGCACCCGAGCCTTTTTTAATGTTCTTATTATACCACCATATGTCTGGTTTTACCAGAACTTACACAAATTTTCGCAGAAACATTCTGTAAAAAAATCGCCGTATTTCCGGCATTTCCGGAAAGATACGGCGGTTTTCTCTTATTCTTTATGGGTTCCTCGGATCACTTTGATCCCGCGTTCTTCTATCAGACCGCAGATCTGTGTTATCCGCGGACATTCCTTTTTTTCCTCATTCAGACGACATACCCCGACATGGATGACGCTGATCTTTTCACTGACCAGCCGGTCTGCCTTTTCCAAAATCCCCTCATCTTCAGCAGGTTCTTTTGCATTGGTTTCTTTGCATCCGTTGCATGTCATCACAGCTGCCAGAATCGTATCTTCCGGATAGCCGGAAAAAAAATCTCTTCTTTCCCGAAATGCAGACAGACATCCTGCCCTGGTACACACATCATTGGAATTAAGGCATGTCAAAATCCCGATCTTTTTCATCTTTTTCCCTCTATGCATCCCGCCTCACAGCCAGAATCATAAAAACAAAATATGCATCTTTCCGCGGCTGTCGTAAACGATCTCCGCTTCTACTTTATAGATCCTGCGGATCAGCTCCGGGGTCAGGACTTCTTCCGGCGTTCCGTAACCTTCCAGAACTCCGTCCTTCAGTACATAGATCTTATCACAGTATGCTGCTGCAATATTCAGATCGTGAATAGCGGAGATCACGGTTACATTAAGTTTTTTCACCAGCTCCATCAGCATGATCTGGTGGGTAATGTCCAGATGATTGGTAGGCTCATCCAGAATCAGTGCAGAGGTCTGCTGGGCAAGTGCTCTTGCCAGGATCACCCTCTGCTGCTCTCCTCCGGAAAGAGTGGAAAAGGTACGGTCTGCAAACGCCTCCATCTGTACGGTTTTCAGCGCTTCATCCACGATCTGGTAATCTTTTGCATTGTCCCGTTCCAGAGTCTTTTTATGAGGCGCACGCCCCATAAGAACCACCTCGCGGACCGTAAAATCAAAATTATAATAATTGTGCTGTGCCACCACGGCCATTTTTTTCGCAGAGCTTCGAACACTCATGGAATGAAGCTCCTCGCCGTCCAGATACACGGCTCCTGCGTCTGGTTTCAGAATACGGTAAATGCATTTCAGCAAAGTGGATTTTCCGCTTCCGTTTGGTCCGATGATTCCTACCAGTTCCTTATCCTGGGATTCCATGGAGATTCCCTTCAGGATCTGTCTGGCGTGAAAGCCAACCTGAATATTTTCTGTGGTGATCTTCATTACCGGGCACCTCCGAATCCATAGGATTTCCGCACAAGCAGATAAATAAAGCAGGGAGCACCGATAATGGATACCAGCACACCGATGGGCATCTCGGAATTTTTAAGGATCACACGACATGCCACATCGCACCAGATCAGAAACGATGCACCAAGAAGCGCACTTAAGGGGAGCAGTTTTCTGTGATCTGTTCCAAAAAGGATCCGGACCACATGAGGGATCACCAGTCCCACAAATCCGATCACACCGGCACAGTACACGGCAAATCCGATCATAACAGAAGCAACGATCAGATAAAAAGTCCGCAGTCTGTGCAGATCTGTTCCAAGGGTAATGGATACGTCATCTCCCAGAAGCATCAGATTCAGGTTCCGGTACTGCGTCCAGAAAACAGCCACGCACACCAGCGTGACCGGAAGCATTACACCCACTCTGGTCCAGCTTGCTCCGGCAAGACTTCCCATGCTCCACTTCATAACTTCTGTTGCCGCATTTTTGTCATTGGTAATATAAATGACAAAATTGGAAAAAGCAGAACAGACTGCGCTGACCGCCATTCCCGCAAGGATCAGTTTTGCGGAAGTTGCCTTTCCACCCATGTTTGCAATGGCGATCACCGCAAAAGAAGTGATCATCGCGCCAATGAAAGCTGTGATTCCCACAGAGTTTCCGCCAAGAAAGCTTCCGATTCCAAGCATGATGGCCAGTGTGGCACCCAGAGATGCACCAGATGAGATACCCAGCACATACGGGTCTGCCAGCGGGTTCTGCACGATAGCCTGCATCACCACGCCGCACACGGAAAGAGCCATTCCAACTGCCAGAGCCAGAAGGACTCTAGGCAGCCGGATCAGCCACACAACATCATGAACTGCGCCTTCCGCATAGGCGGACAGACTTTTTATATGAAACAATTTATAAGCGATAACGCTGTATACATCCTTCAGTGACAGATCCGCATTTCCAAAAGTGATGGCTGCAAGTATGGAAAAAATAAGGAATCCTGCAAGTCCGATGAGAACTGCCACATACATGGATGTTCTGAGCACCTTATCTTTTTTTCTCTGTGAAGCTGTTTCTTTCACTGCATTTTCTCCGATCAGTCAAGATTTACGTCCGGATATAATCCCTTTGCAAAAGTTTCGATTCCGTCCTGGGTACGTGTTGCACTTGCATACATCTCACTGAGCATGATCGGGTAAACACGTCCGTTCTTTACTGCGTCAAGGCTCTTCAGGGACTCATCATCCTGGATCACTGCAAGCTGGCTGTTCTTAACAGTTTCCGGATCATCTCCTGCATATGGCATGTAAACCACAAAGATCACGTCAGGGTTGGCTGCGATGATATCCTCTTTTCCAACGGTGGAAGCATCCGGGTTTGCAAGAGTTGCGCCTAACTGTGTTACCATATCTCCGCCAAGGCTCTTTACGCCATAGTTTGTGATATCATCTCCAAGAGGCTCCAATACCATTACGCTTGGTTTGTCTTTTACATCTGCAGTTGCAGTAAGAGTTTTGTCGATCACTGTTTTTGCATCATCAACGATAGCCTGTGCTTTGTCCTGTACATCGAAGATCTTTCCGATATTTAAGATATCTGTGAATTCATTTTCCAGTGTTCTGTCGCCGTCCGGACGAGTATTGGTGTTGTAGTAGGTGTTGCAGCCTTTGTCGATCCAGTCTGTTACATTTCCCAGATTCTTATCAGAGAAAAGAGAGCTCCAGGATAAGATCATGTCCGGCTCCAGCATTGTTACAGTTTCAAGGGATGGGGTAAATTCGTCAAGATAATTTGTTTTTGAGAATGCTTCTTTGAGATCTTCCGGAACTTCATTATCAAGACCTGCGGTAGCTACCAGGTGGTCTTCCAGACCAAGTGCGAGCATAGTCTCAATGCTTCCCTGATATACAGCAAGGACTTTTTCCGGTGCTTTTTCATAAGTGGTTTCGATTTCGTTTCCATCGTAATCATAGGTTGTGATGGTCAGAGGATATTCTGTCTTGGTTGCCTCTGCGGAAGAATCTTCGGTGTCTGCAGACTCTGTACTGTCTTCTGCTGCCGGCTGGTTGTCTTCCTTGATGGTCTCGGAGTCTGCTCTCTCTGCGGCATAAACAGCCGGAGCTGCTGATACGGTCATTGCCGCTGCCATTACCATTGCCATGATTCTTGTGGATACATACTTGTTTTTCATTTCATTTCCTCTCTTTTCGCCTGTTTTATCTCCTGTTGCCTATGAGTAACCGAAAAGATGGGGCTTCATAAAATCTGCACGGAACACTTTGTACGGAAGCTCCCACTTACATACTGTCAAGCAGGTTTCCTGACTTACAGACTCAGAAAAAACTCCGCAAAATAAAAACTGATACACCATTCATCTTTTAGCCGATCATGAATGATGTATCAGAATTTTCTCCAGAATCTCTCTGACATCGGGATTTCGCCTTCTCACATGAGTTTCTGCAATGGCATGTGAAATCCCTTCTTCTGTATACAGTGGCCGCAACCGCTCAGGCTTTTTACCCGATTCCCTCTCACAGTATCCGGCAGCATATGTGCCGGTGATACTGTTCACTTCACAGCAATTCAATTACGCTGATACTAATTCTAACATACCGGTTTTCCAATTACAACCTTGAGGCCGGATTTTTACAGTTTTTTGCAGAAATAGTCTGCCCGGAGAGATCCCTCTCAGATCTTTTTCAGCTTGGCAAAACCGGCGAACATTTTTTTCACGCCGACTTTGTCAAAATCTACCGTCACTTCGTAGTCTCTGCCGCCGTCTGCGATATTTTTTACGATACCGACTCCGAATTTCACATGACGGACCGTGTCTCCCTCACCATAGTCCAGGCTGTCCGCCTTCTTCACTGTGAAATCTTTTTTCTGCAGGGTGCTCTTTGCCTGGAAATTCATTTTCATCTGGGCATAGGCGCTTTTCGGAGATACGATATCATCTACCCTGGGCTTTTTCTCCTGAATGGTATGTCCAAGATCTACCAGCTCCCGTGGAACCTCCCTTACAAAACGTGACACACGGTTATACTGAGTCTCCCCACGGATCATCCGCTGTTTTGCACAGGTTAAGGTCAGTTCCTTCATGGCACGGGTGATCCCCACATAACAGAGCCTTCGCTCCTCCTCGATATCCGACGGATCACCGGACCAGATGGAAGCATACCCCGGAAAAACACCGTCCTCCATTCCCACGATAAATACATTGGGGAATTCCAGTCCCTTGGCACTGTGAAGAGTCATCAGAAGTACATAATCCTGATCCGGATCAACAGAATCAATATCTGCCACCAGTGCGATCTCTTCCAGAAATGCAGAAAGTGTTGCCGGCTGTCCTGCCTCTTCCATGGCTTCCTGGAACGATTCTGTCTTGGAGATCAGCTCATCGATATTCTCGATCCTCGCCTGGGATTCCTCCGTTTTTTCTGCTTCCAGCTCTTTCACATAACCGGTCAGTTCGATGACTTCTTCCAGGGTTTCACGGACTGTGTATGCCTCTGCTTTACTTTTCAGTCCCTGGATAAAGGATACAAAATCATTGATCTTTCCTGCTGCCCGGCCAATGGATGGCACTTCCTCCACCACACGGAGGGCATCATAAAAGCTCAGGTTCATCATATCCGCATAATCCTGGACACGGCCGATGCTGGTAGCGCCGATTCCTCTTTTTGGCACATTTAAGATCCTTCGCACAGCCAGATCGTCACTTGCATTGTCAATGGTCTTCAGATAACTTAACAGGTCCTTGATCTCCTTACGGGCATAGAAGTTCACCCCGCCGACAATCTTATAAGGAACATTTGCCAGGAGGAATTTTTCCTCGAAGAGGCGGGACTGGGCATTGGTCCGGTAAAGTACCGCGCAGTCCTTATACTGAAATTTCCCGTTACGCCGTCCCTGGATGATCTCACCCGCAACATATTCCGCTTCCTCAAATCCGTTGTTAAACTGACGGAAATGGACTTTATCGCCCTCTTCGTTCTCTGTCCAGAGGCGTTTTTCCTTACGCTCTGTGTTGTTGACGATCACCTCATTGGCTGCATTGAGGATGTTCTGGGTAGAACGGTAATTCTGTTCCAGGCGCACCACCTTAGCCTCAGGAAAAACCTTCTCAAAGCCTAAGATATTCCCGATATTTGCACCGCGGAAACGATAGATGGACTGATCATCATCACCAACCACACAGAGATTCTTGTATTTCTCAGCAAGAAGACTTACAAATTTAAACTGAGCAGTATTGGTATCCTGATACTCATCCACCATAATATATTTGAAACGTTCCTGATAATAGTCTAGGATATCCGGATTATGCTGAAAAAGCTCCACAGTCTTCACGATCAGGTCATCAAAATCCAGGGCGTTGTTTCCCCGGAGAATGGACTGATATTCCTTATACATGCCTGCAATCTTCCGCGCATCCGGATCACTTCCCGCATTCAGCTCCATCTCTTCCGGCGTGATCAGCTCATCCTTGGCATGGGAAATCTCTGCAAGAACAGCACGTTCTTTATAAATTTTCGTATTGACACTGAATTTTCGGAAGATTTCCTTCATGACCGTCTTCTGATCATCCGTATCATAAATAGTAAAATTACTGCCAAATCCCAGCACTTCAATATGTCTGCGCAAAATCCTCACGCATGCAGAATGGAAGGTGGAAACCCACACGCTCTCTGCGCCCATTCCCGCAATTTTATTTACACGTTCCCGCATCTCACTGGCAGCCTTGTTGGTAAAGGTGATCGCCAGGATATTCCAGGGATTGACACCCTTTTCTTCCATTAAATAAGCAATCCTGTGGGTCAGCACTCTTGTTTTTCCGGAACCGGCTCCTGCAAGGATCAGAAGCGGTCCCTCTGTATGTACGGCAGCTTCCCGCTGCATAGGATTCAATGTGTCCAAAGCATCATGTATACTCATTTTGATCTCCATTTCTTTTTCCATATGAACAGTATCTTTATATACTATCATGACTTTTCTTTCCGGTAAAGCCACAACCTCACTTTCTCTTTTTCCCGGAAAAAAGTTTCTTTACAAGTAGTATTTAAAACTATATAATAGGGAGCAGAGGTGATAATGCGATGACAAGAAACGAAAAAGAGATGATGAGCAGCATTTTTGCGAAAATTGCCGAGCTTGATTATATAAAACCCGATGAAATCCCGAACATTGATCTTTACATGGATCAGGTCACTACTTTTATGGAAGAAAATCTTGCATCCACCAAGCGTCACGAGGATGATAAGATCCTGACCAAGACCATGATCAACAACTACGCCAAGAACAAGCTTCTCCCGCCACCGGAGAAGAAACGCTATTCCCGGGAACATCTGCTGATGTTGATTTTTATCTACTATTTTAAGAATATTCTCTCCATCAGTGACATCCAGACTCTTCTCGGACCGATTACGGATAAATATTTCAAGTCCCTGACTGAAAAAGATATGACTTATATCTATCAGGAAGTTTTCAGTATGGAACAGACACAGATCCGTTACCTGGAAAAAGATCTCATGCGCCGTTTCAAAAGCGCCGGGGAAATCTTCGAGGACGCAGATCCGGAGGATAAGGAATTCCTTCACCAGTTTTCCTTTATCTGTCTTCTGAGCTTTGATGTATACATGAAAAAGATGATCATCGAAAACATGATCGACCACATGAATTCCTCAAAAAATGAGGAATCCTCCAAAAAAGAAAGAAAAAACTGACTCCGGTTTCTTCAGCCGGACAGAAGAAAAGAGACAGACGCGCAACCGCCTGTCTCTTTTTACGTTACAGCATTATCCGTTATCATCTACGGTATGGACGTAAGCTTTATTCCGCTTCGCCATCCTGCTCCCCGTTATCCTTCTTCATACGTGCAAATACCATCTCATAACCATCATTTCCATAGTTCAGGGAACGGTTTACACGGCTGATCGTAGCTGTGGAAGCTCCTGTCTTCTCGGAAATATCAAGGTATGTACGCTTATCGGTAAGCATCTTGGCTACCTCGAAGCGCTGAGATAAAGAAAGCAGCTCATTGATGGTGCACACATCCTCAAAAAATGTATAACACTCTTCCTTGTCCTTCAGGCACAGGATCGCTTCAAAAAGATGATCCACAGCCTCCGTCCTGATTTTTTTGCTCATTGTTACGCTCCTTTAAAATACATAAATTTCGTCTAATACAATACTGATATTTTAACACTCTAAATCGTGATAAGCAAGCATTTTAGGGAAATTTAATAAACTATTTCGCTATTTTGTCTTTCTATGGCGGACACATGATTTTCCCATTTCCATTGCCCCGGAAAACATTTGGGATTTGCTTTTTCTGCTGTGATTGGGTATACTTAAAATAATATCCAAAAGAAAAGGAGACTTATCAAATGAATCGTTTTTTCAACATGGACAACAAATTCTTCGTGTTCATGGGACGCGTAGCAGACCTGCTTCTTCTGAATTTTCTGTGCATCCTCTGCTGTATTCCGGTTGTCACCGCAGGCGCCTCCATAACAGCTCTCTACTATGTCACACTGAAGATGGCAAGAGACGAAGAATCTTATATTGCCCGCAGCTTTTTCCGCTCATTCAAACAGAACTTCAAACAGGCGACTATCATCAATATCATCATGCTCCTCACCGCTGCTGTTCTGTTTATCGATCTTCGGATCGCCAGAGCCGGAAGCGGAGCTATGTACAAAGGACTTTTCAGCCTGTTCATTGCATTTGCACTGATCTATGTGATGATCCTTCTGTACATTTATCCGATCCTTTCCAAATTTTTTAATTCCGTCAAAAATACCTTTGTAAATGCATTCCTGATGTCCGTCCGCCATCTTCCGCTGACACTTTTGATGCTTGTGATCTCTGCGTCTCCGCTCCTTCTGATGTGGCTTTTTGCTTATGTGAGCTACGCACAGTTTACATCCATCCTGATCATGCTTTTTATTCTGATGGGATTTTCCACGTTGGCCTACTGGAAATCAAAGATCTTTGTAAAGATCTTCGATAACTATATACCGAAAGATGAAAACGACGAAAACGACGAAGAGAAAAACGAACTGAAAGAGGCATAATGAAACGCTGGAACGACAAGCCTTACCACTCTCTGGACTATATGCTCCGGGAGCGATACGGCGAAAAGGTCTACCGGGTTGCATTAAACGGCGGCATGTCCTGTCCCAACCGTGACGGCACCCTGGGCAAAAAAGGCTGCATCTTCTGCAGCCAGGGCGGAAGCGGAGATTTTGCAGCAAACGCCGCTCTTTCCATTACAGAGCAGATCAACACACAGATCAAAAGTCTCTCTTCCAAACGCCCGATTCATAAATATATCGCCTATTTTCAGGCATATACAAACACATACGCTCCTGTGGAACACCTGCGTAAGATCTTCACAGAAGCCATCTCCCATCCGGATATCGTGGCACTGTCCATTGGTACCAGACCGGACTGTCTGGGAGATGATGTACTGGAGCTTCTTTATTCCCTGAACCAGATCAAACCGGTGTGGGTGGAGCTGGGACTCCAGACTATCCATGAAGATACCGCCAGATATATACGGCGCGGCTATCCACTGTCCTGTTTTGATACCGCAGTAAAAAATCTCCGCGCAGGCGGCATCGAAGTGATCGTCCACACCATCCTGGGGCTTCCCGGCGAAAGCAGGAAGGATATCCTGGAAACAATGGCTTATCTGAACGCCATGGATATCCAGGGGATCAAGCTGCAGCTTCTTCATGTACTGCGTGGTACAGATCTTGCCGCTGATCATGAAGCCGGTCTTTTCCGCACTTATGAACGGGACGAGTATCTGAACCTTGTCATTGACTGTCTGGAACATCTCAGACCGGATATCGTGATCCACCGTGTAACAGGGGACGGCCCGAAGGATCTGCTGATCGCACCTTTATGGGCCAGCCGCAAACGTGAAGTTTTAAATCTTCTTCATCACCGGATGAAAGAAAAAGAAAGTTTTCAGGGAAAAGCCCTTGAGGTTCTTTTAAAAAGCCAGTAAAAAGGAGGATTCTTATGGCATCACCTTTTACAACCTACAAACTTATCATTTTATACATGCTGCAGAATTCCGAAGGGGATCTCACGAACTCGCAGATCACCGATTTTATCCTGGATCGGAAATATACCAATTATTTTCAGCTTCAGCAGGCCGTTTCCGAACTGGTTGAGGCAGATCTTGTGGAAATGTCTTCTCAGTCCAACCGCACGTATTACCGTCTGACTGAAGAGGGAAAAAATACACTCAAATATTTTTCCAAAGAACTTTCTTCTGACATTAAGAAAGAAGTGGAGGAATATCTCAATTCTCTCCACTGCAAAATTGAGGAACATCTTCTCACTCCTGCGGATTATTATCCCACCAGGGAGGGCAGTTACTCCGTCCGCCTGCGGATCATCGAAGGCGGTGTCAGTATTGTTGATCTCAGTATCAAGGTTCCCAATCTTGCTGCGGCTCAGTCCGTATGTGAAAGCTGGCCTTATAAATACCAGAACGTCTACGACAAAATAATGGAGGAGCTTCTCTGAAAGGCTCCTCCATTATTTGTCTTACTCATATTCTCTTATTCCGCTTCTTCGTGGATTTTTTTCATATGCTCTTTCAGTTTTTTTTCATATCCCATATCACTGAGTTCGTAAAAATGTTCTCCTTCGATCTCTGACGGGAGATACTGCTGGTTTACATAATGATTCGGGTAATTATGGGCATACTTATATCCAATGCCATGTCCAAGGCTTTCGTGGCCACCATAATGGGCATCCTGCAGATGTACCGGCACAGTTGTCTTCTTCGCCTTCACGCAGCGCATGGCCTCCTGTATGGCATTCACCGCGGAATTGCTCTTGGGCGCACAGGCCATGTATGTTACTGCCTGCGAAAGAATGATCTGGGATTCCGGCATTCCCACACGTTCCACTGCCTGTGCTGCTGCCGTTGCCACGCAGAGGGCCTGGGGATCTGCGTTTCCGATATCTTCGGAAGCAAGGATCATGATTCTTCTTGCAATAAATTTCACATCTTCTCCTGCATAGAGCATTTTTGCCAGATAATAGACTGCCGCATCTGGATCGGAACCCCGCATGCTCTTGATAAAGGCGGAAATAATATCGTAATGGTTGTCCCCATTCTTGTCGTAACGGACCACACGCTTCTGAATGCACTCAGAAGCCACCTCAAGGGTCAGATGGATCTTACCGTCCGGATCTCGGGGTGTGGTGAGAATTCCCAGTTCTACGGCGTTTAAGGCACTCCTGGCGTCTCCTCCTGCCATATCTGCCAGAAATTCCAGGGCATCCTCCTCGATCACCGCACCGTAGCTTCCCATTCCACGTTCCGGATCATTAACTGCGCGCAGGATCAGTTCTTTTATTTCCGGGATCTCCAGTGCCTTCAGCTCAAAGATGATCGATCGGGAAAGAAGCGCTCCGTTTACCTCGAAATACGGATTCTCCGTTGTGGCTCCGATCAGGATGATGGTCCCGTCTTCCACAAAAGGAAGGAGATAATCCTGCTGTCCCTTGTTGAAACGATGGATCTCATCGATAAACAGAATGGTCTTTTTTCCATACATGCCAAGATCATCCTGAGCCTGTTTTACGACTGCTTCCATATCTTTCTTGCCTGCTACAGTTGCATTGATCTGGGTAAAACTTGCGCTTGTGGTATTGGCGATAACTTTTGCCAGGGTGGTCTTTCCGGTTCCCGGAGGGCCGTAAAAGATAACAGATGTCAGCTTATCTGCCTTGATGGCACGATACAGCAATTTGTCTTTTCCAACGATATGCTGCTGCCCCACCACCTCATCCAGTGTCCGGGGACGCAGTCTGGATGCCAGGGGAGACTCCTGGTCCAGCGTTTTTGATTTTGCGTATTCAAATAAATCCATGGTTTTCACTCCTGTAATTTCTGTAAAAAACTGCCGCCGGTTCTTTCCTGGCAGCTGATCGATTCTTATTTTTATAATTTTACCTGTTTGCGCAAAAAAAAGCAATTGTTTCTGCCCAAGCAGCCATTCACGTCACCAGCAGTTCATCCACAGTCACCAGGTCATACCCCTCCTCCGTCAGCATATCCACAATCTCCAGGGCAGCTTCCACAGAAGTGGGAAAACTGTCATGCATCAGAATAATGGAGCCATCCTTCACTTCTCTTTTTACGATATTTTCCACAGACTGGACATTTTTTGATTTCCAGTCCAGGGTATCCACGTCCCAGAATACGGGAAGCATGGTCACACAGAGCTCCAGATTTTTTGGCCAGGCACCATAGGGCGGGCGAAGATACAGGGGATACTCTCCTGTGATCTCATAGATCTCATTATTGGTCTTTAAAATCTGCTGGCAGGCCTGGTCACCGGAAAGCTTATCCAGCTGTACATGATCGTAGGTGTGATTGCCGATGAGATGGCCGTCTTTCTGCATCTGTTTTACAATATCTTCTTTTCCCTCGATATTTTTTCCCATAAGAAAAAATGTAGCATGGATCCCTCGCTGCCGCAGGCCGTCCAGAAGCATGGGGGTATAGGTTGCGTGAGGCCCGTCATCGAAGGTGAGCGCTGCCCTGGGACGGTCCTCCGTTTCACTCCTGTCAGATACCATCTCGGCCACGGGTTCTGCCGCTTTTTGTCCGTACTGTGCTTCAACCAGCCGGAGCATCCCCTCACCGGCGATCACCCTGGCCACCTGCATCCGAAACGTACGGTCTGAAATCTTCCCATATCCACTGAGTAAGACCAGCAGTACTGCCACTGTCACTGCCCGGAAATATTTTTTTCGCTTATCCATATCTCCCGCCGGATCAAACATACTTTTTCCACAATATATGAAAAAAACCCCGGGAAAAGACTTCTTATCGTTCTTTCCCCGGGGAATATCCTCTGCTTTATATTCTTATTTTTTCAGGATCTCAAGTGCACTCTCGATCTCTTCCACGCATTTTTTATAACCAAGGGTACCATTATCCAGGCACAGATTGTATTTCGTCATATCTGCCCAGTCAACACCCATGAAACGTTTGCAGAAATCTTCCTTGCGCTTATCATCTTTATGCATGAATTTCTCAATGTCCTTTGTGGTTCCGCTGAGCTTCTTGCTTGCCTCGCGGATACGGAAATCCCAGTCTCCGTAAACAAACACACGGAGAACATTTGGATAGTCTTTCAGGATCATGTTCGCACAACGTCCGATGATCACACAGGACTCTGTCTCTGCCAGCTGACGGATGATTTTTGCCTGGTAATTGAACAGGTTCTCATCGGATGTGAAATCCTTGCTCTGAGGCGGGATCAGCTCCCCCTTATAGATTCCGGACTTTGCAAAAAATCTCTGCTTGGTGCTGACATTTTCGTCTGCCCGTCCAAAAAGCTCCTGGCGGATACCGCTCTCATCGGATGCCATGCGGATGATATCCTTGTCATAGTAAGAAATCCCTAATTTCTTTGCAAGCTCCTCTCCGATGGTACGTCCGCCGCTTCCATACTGTCTTGCAATGGTAATTACGAAATTATCCATGTCTTTCCTCCTACTCTCCAAGATATGCCTTCTGAACAGCCTCATCGTTCAGAAGATCCTCGGCCTTTCCATCCATGGTGATGCTTCCTGTCTCAAGAACATACGCACGGTCCGCAATGGAAAGTGCTTTCTTTGCGTTCTGCTCAACAAGAAGTACGGTTGTGCCGCTCTCGCTTACCTCACGGATGATATCAAAGATCTCATTTACAAAGATCGGTGACAGACCCATGGACGGCTCATCCATCAGAATGATCCTCGGTCTACTCATCAGTGCACGCCCCATGGCAAGCATCTGCTGCTCACCACCGGAAAGTGTTCCTGCACGCTGTCCTTTACGTTCTTCCAGACGCGGGAATCTCTTGTATACACTGGCAAGGCTCTCTGCGATCTCCGCCTTGTCCTTTCTTGTATAAGCTCCAAGAAGAAGATTCTCGTAAACGGACATATCCGCAAATACACGTCTTCCCTCCGGAACGTGTGCCATACCCATCTCTACGATCTTATGGGCCGGTGTTCTTGTGAGGTCTTTTCCCTCAAACACAATGCTTCCGGACTTCGGAGAAAGAATTCCGGTAAGTGTCTGAAGTGTGGTTGTCTTTCCGGCACCATTGGCACCGATCAGCGCAATAACCTCTCCCTGATTTACATGAAAAGAAATTCCCTTCAGAGCCTGGATCACACCATAGTAGACCTGGAGGTCCTTTACTTCCAACATTGCCATTGTCTCGTTCCTCCTTACTCTCCCAGATATGCAGTGATAACAGTCGGGTCTTTCAGTACTGCAGATGTCTCACCCTGGATCAGTACCTGACCGAAATTCAGAACCGTCAGTTCCTCACAGATACCACCGACCAGTTTCATGTCATGCTCGATCAGAAGGACTGTCATATCAAAATGCTCCCGCACAAAACGGATGGTATCCATCAGCTCCTGCGTCTCATTTGGGTTCATGCCGGCTGCCGGCTCATCCAGAAGAAGAAGCTTCGGATCTGTGGCAAGGGCTCTGGCGATCTCCAGCTTACGCTGTTTACCATAAGGCAGGTTGCCTGCCAGAGTGTCTGCTTCCTTATCCAGGTCAAAGACCTTCAGGATCTCCATGGCACGTTCGTTCATCTCTTTTTCTACCTTATAATATTTCGGCAGTCTTAAGATTCCGGTCAGTGTGGAGTATGGATGATGATTGTGAAGTCCTACTTTTACATTGTCAAGAACCGGCATATCCTTGAAAAGACGGATATTCTGGAAAGTTCTTGCGATTCCGGCCTTGTTGATCTCGATGGTGCTTTTTCCGGTGATGTCCTGGCCGTCCAGTTTAATGATTCCCTCTGTTGGTTTGTATACACCTGTGAGAAGGTTGAATACCGTTGTCTTACCGGCACCGTTGGGTCCGATCAGTCCATAGAGCTGTCCTTTTTCAATGGTCATGTTAAAGCCGTCAACAGCACGAAGACCGCCGAACTGGATAGACAGGTTATTTACTTCCAGCATTGCCATGATCAGGCCACCTCCTTTTTCGCTTTTTTGCCTTTGAATTTTTCTACCATACGTGCTCTCCAGTCTCTTGCTGCAGGTGCCCAGTTAAAGAGCATCATGATGATCAACACGATTGCGTAGATCAGCATACGGTAGTTTGCGAATCCACGGAGAAGCTCAGGCAGTGCATAGAGGATAATTGTTGCAATGATAGATCCTCTGATATTTCCGATTCCTCCAAGTACTACATACACAAGTACCAGAATGGACATATTGTAATCGAATACAGAAACCTTAAGAAGAGAAAGGTTATGTGCATACAGCACACCTGCAACTCCTGCAAGGGCTGCAGAAATGGTAAATGCCAGCAGCTTATATCTGGTGATATTGATTCCTACAGACTCCGCTGCAATACGGTTGTCCCTGGTTGACATAATAGCACGTCCGCTTCTGGAGTTTACAAGGTTCTGTACAATAAACAATGTGAGAAGAAGCAGGATCACGCCGATCAGGAAAAAGTAATTCTTGATATCTTTATAAAGAGTTGCTGTTCCCGAAATACCAAGAGCACCTTTGAGAATCTGCTTTCCGCCGGCTTCCAGATGAAGACCGGCTGCACTTGTTGCAACGTGAAGTCCTTTGTCATCCACGCCAATGTAAAGTACATTGATCAGGTTCTTGATGATCTCACCAAAAGCCAGTGTAACAATAGCCAGGTAGTCACCGCGGAGACGAAGTACCGGAATACCGATGATCACACCGAACAGTGCTGCAACTGCCGCACCTACAAGGATTGCAAGGATAAAGCGAGGAACCTGCGGAATGGAGTCTGCAGCAACCTGTGAAAACAGGGCACTGGAAAAAGCTCCCACGCACATGAAGCCCGCATGTCCAAGGCTCAGCTCACCGGAAAAACCGACTACCAGGTTCAGGGAAACTGATGCAATGGTATAAACACAAAGGGGAACAAGAAGTCCCATAAGAAGTCTGGAAAGATTTCCAGTTGAGGAAAGCGCCTGTACGATCACAAAGAGCACAATGACGATTCCATAGTTGATCATGTTATTTTTTGTTGTTTTGTTTTTCATATTCTTCATATCGGCCACCTTACACTTTCTCCTGGATGTTCTTGCCGAACAGTCCGGTAGGTTTTACAAGAAGCACGACGATCAGGACTGCAAATACGATCGCATCTGCTACCTGAGAAGAAATGTAAGCTTTTCCGAAGATCTCAATGATTCCCAGAAGGATACCGCCTACCATGGCTCCCGGAATGGAACCGATTCCGCCGAATACGGCAGCTACGAAAGCTTTGATACCAGGCATGGCTCCTGTGTACGGAGTCAGTGTCGGATAAGTCTGGCAGAGCAGAAGTCCGGCAATTGCCGCAAGTCCGGAACCAATGGCAAATGTAAGGGAAATTGTCGCATTGACGTTAACTCCCATCAGCTGTGCCGCATCTCTGTCCTCGGAAACCGCCTGCATGGCACGGCCAGGTTTTGTCTTTTTTACAAAGAGGGAAAGTCCCACCATGATGATGATACAGGCAAGGATGGTTACGATGGTGATTCCCTTGATGGTAAGCTCACCGTCAAACAGTGTGATGGACGGAACTTTGATAACAGCTACGAAACTCTTGGCATCTGCGCCGAAGATCAGAAGTGCCAGGTTCTGAAGCAGATAACTGACACCGATAGCCGTGATAAGAACGGCCAGGTTTGAGGAAGCTTTTCTAAGTGGACTGTAAGCTACCTTCTCAATGACAACACCAAGCAGTGTACAGATCACAACGGAAAGGATCACAGCAAGGATCGGTGACATGCCGCCTCTTGTGATACAGGTAAGGATGATATAAGCTCCCACCATGATAACATCTCCGTGTGCAAAGTTCAGCATCTTGGCAATACCATAAACCATGGTATATCCAAGTGCGATGATCGCATAGATACTGCCAAGACTGATGCCGTCTTTTAAATAAGATATAAAACTCATAACGCACCTCTTTTAATTGTTTATTGATAAGGGAAAAAGGGGACGGTTCCCACTAAAGGTGACCGTCCCCTGACCCCTAACGTTAACAGAAATTACTTATTTCATCTCTACATAAGCACCGTCTTTGATCTCGAATGCTTTCGGCTCTTTATCACACTCGCCATCCTCGGTCCATTTCGCTTTTCCTGTAAGTCCGTCAAGCTCGATGTTTGCCATGGATGCGCTCATTGCTGCGCTGATGTCCTCGTTGGACATATCCGGTGTGATCTTTGCATCGTCTGCTGCAAGCTGCATAGCATAGATAACATCATATGTATCTGCTGCAAACTGGTTCGGGATCTCACCGTTGTGAGCATCGCCATATGCTTTAACGAAGTTCTGGCTCTTCTCATCTGTGGATGTTGCGGAGAACGGTGTCAGAAGCATAACACCCTCTGCAAGGGATTTATCGAAGTTCTCTACATTGAGGATACCATCCATACCGTCTACACCGAAGAATTTGATATCCATTCCTGCCTCAGATGCCTGCTGAAGGATCAGAGCGTTGTCAGAATAGTAGTTCGGAAGGAAAAGAAGCTCAGCACCGCTCTTCTTGATCTTAGCCAGCTGTACAGAATAGTCTGTGTTGCTGTCTGTTGTGTAAGCCTCATCTGCAACTACATCAAGTCCGTCATCTGCTGCTGCAGCAACAAATGCATCATGTACACCGGAGTTGTAGTCAGCTGCTGAATCGTAAAGTACAGCTACCTTGGTAGCAAGTTTATGCTCGGAAATAAACTGTGCGGATTTTGTTCCCTGCGCCGGGTCTGTGAAGCACATACGGAACTCATTGTCACCAGATGTGATACAGTCAAGTGCTGTAGCAGATGGTGTGAAGAGGAATGTGTTCTCTGCTGCCTCAGCTCCTACTGCGATACAGGAACCGGATGTTACAGTTCCACAGAGCATCTGCATTCCCTTATCAAGAAGGTCGTTGTATGCGTTAACAGCCTTCTCAGGATCTCCCTGATCATCACCTGCATCAAGGATCTCTACTTTATATCCGTTGAATCCACCGTTCTCGTTGATCTCATCAGCTGCGATCTTGGCTGCGTTGTATACGTTGGTACCGTACTGTGCGTAATCACCTGTCATCGGTCCGATCACACCGATCTTAAATGTCTCATCTGCTGCAAAAACTGATGCAGGCATCATCATAGCTGCTGTCATCGCTGCTGCTGATGCAACGCCGATTACTTTCTTCCAATTCTTCATAATAATCTCTCCTCCTGCGCTTTGTCGCGTTACTAATGTTTAATGGTAAAATTATAGCATCGCATATTTTTTATTTCAAGGGCAAATTTAGTTATCTGTTGTTTTTCGTCTGATTGCACAACGCGGACACTTGTCCGCTGTACAGCTTGTGTCGTTTTTCGGCAAATTGTCTGAATTTTTTTACAAAAAAATCCAGGGAAAAATTCCCTGGACTCCTTCGTCTCTTAATACTTTACTTATGCGATTGCTTTCTTAGCGATCTCAGCAAGTGCTGTGAAGCCTGCTGCATCGTTAACTGCCATCTCTGCAAGCATCTTTCTGTTGATGTCGATGTTTGCAACTTTAAGGCCGTGCATCATTTTGCTGTAGGAAAGTCCGTTCATTCTTGCAGCTGCATTGATACGTGCGATCCAGAGCTGTCTGAACTGACGTTTCTTCTGTTTTCTTCCTGCATAGGAGCTTGTAAGAGCTCTCATTACAGACTGTTTTGCTACTCTATACTGTTTGGAACGGGCTCCTCTGTAGCCTTTTGCCAGTTTTAATGTACGGTTATGTCTTTTCTTTGCGTTTAATCCGCCTTTAATTCTTGCCATTTCTTAATTCTCCTCCTGTTCGTCTTCTCTATCTTATAAATATGGTAATGCTTTCTTCATGCTCTTTACGTTAGTAGAATCAACAACAGTAGATTTTCTCAGATTTCTCTTTCTCTTCTGAGATTTCTTTGTAAGGATATGGCTCTTGTAGGCTTTATTTCTTACTAATTTTCCTGTACCTGTTTTTTTAAAGCGCTTTGCTGCTGCTCTGCAAGTTTTAATTTTTGGCATTATGAATTCCTCCTTGATTTGGTACTTCTAAATTTTATATAGCATCCCGTTCTGCCCGGCTGTTGCCGTGAAGACTGAGATATCTACCGTTTCTCAGTCAGAAACATAGTCATGCTTCTGCCTTCTACCTTCGGAGCCTTCTCTACAGTCGCTATATCGGACAGAAGATCTGCGAAGTCGTCAAGCACATGCTTGCTGCTGGACATATGTGCCATCTCTCTTCCGCGGAAACGAAGTGTAACCTTAACTCTGTCGCCCTTGCTAAGGAACTTTCTTGCTGCATTTACCTTCGTCTTCAAATCATTCGTATCAATGTTCGGGGAAAGACGCACTTCTTTGACATCGATGGTTTTCTGCTTTTTCCTGGCCTCTTTTTCTTTTCTTGCAAGCTCGTAACGGTATTTACCGTAATCGATGATCTTACATACCGGCGGTTTCGCCTGTGGGGCAATCTTTACAAGGTCAAGTCCTGCCTCCTGCGCTTTCGCCATCGCTTCTCTGGCGGACACGATTCCAAGCTGAGCTCCGTCCGGACCAATTAAGCGTACCTCTCTGTCTCTGATCTGTTCGTTAATCATTAAACCGCTAATTGTTGTACACCTCCATGAACATGATAGAATTAATTTTTTCATTCTCAATACTGTGCCGGGATTTCTTCCTGCACAAAAAAAGCGCAGACAGATGTCCACACTTCAAAATTACACCTGCGGACTGATGGTTGATCCGTTCGCAGTACTGTGCAATATTGACCTGAGTCGCTTATCTTCAGCGCTGAGGTGAGAGTGAACTCTGCTTTCTTTTCGCTACGTACTTTAAGAGAATACCATGGTATTTTCTGTTTGTCAACTGTTTTTTTTATTATTATGTATTTATTTGTGCGTATGAGTTTTTCTTTTTCCGGGCATACTATCCAACATCGGAATCCGGCAAGACAGACTGTAACATGGACCATTGATCAGAGGTGTCAAAGTCCGACAGCTGACGGTTTCCGGTAAAATCATAATTATCAGGAGGACACTTTTATGACAATCCTTAAATGTTCCGCGCACAACTGCTACTATAACAAAGATTCTCTCTGTTCCAAAGGAGCCATTAATGTAGAGGGCGCAGATGCACATTATGCAGAAGATACCGCCTGTGAAAGCTTCCGCGATCAGAAAGAAGGTTCCGCAACAAATGCTGCAGATTCCGGCTGCGGATGTGAAACCATTAACATTGACTGCAAAGCACACAACTGTACCTACAATGAGCACTGCAAATGTACCGCAGCTTCCATCAATGTATCCGGTGATAATGCACATCGCTGCTGTGATACAAAATGCGATACCTTCAGCTGTAAATGCTGATATTCTGATCTGAAAGTCAAAAAAATCCGGCAGGATTCCAGATGGATCCTCTGCCGGATTTTATTATGTTCATTTATTATCTGTTCTTAAGAAAATCCGGAATCTGGATGTCCTTTTTCTGAACAGTGCTTGTCGGAGTCTTTGTTCCAAACTGTGTGGAATTCATAGTCGGCAGGCTGAAGCTTGGCATGTTAAGGTTCATGCTGCTTGTCTGTGGCTGACTTGTCTTTTTGGTGTTTCCAAATACAGAATTGGAAGCTCTGTTTCCAAATGGTGTATTCTGAAGGTTATTGTCTGTAAGACCTGTGGCAATAACTGTAATTCTTGCATAATCTGCAACAGAATCATCATACATGGCACCAAAGATGATGTTTGCATCCTCACCGGTAAGCTCCTGTACATAGCTTGCCGCATCGTTGGCATCCATAAGAGAAATATCTCCGGAAATGTTGATGATTACATGAGTAGCGCCCTTGATGGTTGTCTCAAGAAGCGGAGAAGATACAGCCTGCTGTACAGCCTCCATAGCCTTGTCATCGCCTCTTGCCTCACCGATACCGATGTGAGCGATTCCCTTGTCTGTCATGACAGTCTGTACGTCTGCAAAGTCAAGGTTGATCAGTGCCGGCAGGTTGATCAGGTCTGTGATACCCTGTACTGCCTGCTGAAGAACCTCATCAGCCTTACGCAGTGCTTCCGGCATAGTTGTTCTTCTGTCAACAATCTCAAGTAACTTGTCATTCGGGATGACAATTAAAGTGTCAACTGCTTTCTTCAGATTCTCGATTCCCGCAAGTGCATTGTTCATACGGGTCTTCGCTTCAAAACGGAAAGGCTTGGTAACAACACCGACAGTCAGGATACCCATCTCTTTTGCCGCACCGGCGATTACAGGAGCAGCTCCGGTTCCGGTTCCGCCACCCATACCACAGGTAACGAACACCATGTCCGCTCCCTCGATGATCTTCTTAACTTCCTCAATGCTCTCCTCAGCTGCCTTCTGTCCAACTTCCGGCTGTGCACCGGCGCCGAGACCTTTCGTAATTTTTTCACCAATCTGAAGTACAGTCGGAGCTTTACACAGTGTCAGAGCCTGTTTATCGGTATTGACACCTACAAACTCAACTCCACCAATGGCCTCTTCCACCATTCTGTTTACTGCATTATTACCTGCGCCGCCTACTCCAATTACAATAATTTTCGCAGAAGACTCAGCCTCATTCGTCATTATCTCTAACAATGTACTTCCTCCTTTATTTCTACCTGATATCCGATTCAGTGTAATAATCTATTCCAAGCTACATATACACATAGTTATATCATATATTTTTTTCGTTAATTAATCAACCACTAATTTTGTTTTTTTATACTTTTTTCACTAAATTTCGGCACTGTTTCTATTAACCGAAACATTTGCAAAACAATCTCTGGCAAAATGACCAAATACTGGTATTATATTAAGAAAGGTTTTTTTATCTCTACTCGTAATCGGCCTCATCGCTGTAATCACTGTACTGATTTTCGTCATAATTATCCGACTCATTACTGTAATCACCGCTGTAATCTGCCCCTGCATCGGCTTCTTCGTCGGTGCCGTCTGCGCTGTTATCAGAAGTATCCTCTCCATTTCCGGTGCCTTCCGAATCCGTATTCTGAGTGTCTGTGCTGACAGAATCTGTTCCGTCCCCGGTGCTTTCTTCCGAAGCAAGATAATCCTCCAGCGTACCTACATAATTACCGTCACGGTCATACTCACTGACTCCGTCATAACCGCCGTCTTCCCGGTATCCGCCTTTCCAGTTTCCGTTGGCCGCCATACTTTCTTCTGTCGGTGCCTCTCCCACATAAGTCATGTTGGCATCGTACTCACCGCTTCCTGTATAGTCACCTTCTTCATCATATCCGCCTACCCAGTTTGCCTGTGCATATTCCAGATCACTCTGAGGCTTCGGCCCTACATAATTGCCATTTTCGTCGTATTCGCCCTCGCCTGTGTAATTTCCTTCCTCATCATAACCGCCTGTCCAGGTTTCTTCGGAATTCTGATTCTCATCCTGTTCCTGCTCCAGTGTTATGGTCTTGGAATTATCATTTACATTTTCAGCGTGGAGAATTCCTTTTTTTCCGGAAATCAGCGGAAGAATGGCAAGTACCCTGGTCATTTTGTCTTCCAGATACTCGTCCTTTCCAAGCTTGACCGTAATATCTCCGTAAACCAGGCTGATCTGTCCGTCATCTCCGAATTCAATATGATCCGGAACCTTGTCATTTTTTGAAAAAATAGTAGACAAAGCCACGGCTGTATTCATCACAGTCTCATCCTTAATAGGAAGCTTCTCGTTAAGAATTACTTTTTTTACTTTTATTCCGTCAAAAAACGGAATCTTCTCATTGCGTTCTGTGGAACCTTCCACAAAAACTCCATTTCTGTCAAAATAAATGTAACTGTCCAGATAAGGAATACAGCCGACAATATCCTTCTCCTTCACACTGACACAAATGGTGTGACGGTTAAGTCTGGTCACTGTATAACCATCCACAAAAGGAACATCTTTTGTATTCTGTTTGGTGTAAAGAAGGGGTGCCAAAACGGAATTAGATGCCAGCGGCCCCCGAAGGACCATCTTCTTGATCTGTTTCTCAGAATAATGGCTACTTCCCATCACCTGTACTTCATCAACCTGATAATAAGTAAAAAAGAAAATAACACCTGCCAGCAGCAGAACCAGAATCATTCCGGCTGCTGCCAGCGAATTTTTTTTGGATTTTTTCATAAAGTTCCTCTGTCCTTTATCAGCAGACCGCCAAGCGCAGTCAAATCTTCACAGATATGTTCATAACCTCTTTCAATAAAGGAGCAGCCTCTGATCCTGGTAACACCTTCTGACGCAAGTGCCGCGATTACAAGTGCTGCACCTCCGCGGAGTTCCTCTGCTTCCACAGTGCATCCCTTAAGCGGATAACCACCGTGTATCACAGCAATTCCATCCCGGATCTCAATCTTCGCTCCCATATAACAGAGCCATGACGCCAGTTTATATCTGTCCTCAAAAATCTTCTCACGGATCCTGCTCACTCCCGGGATCGTGGCCAGCACAGCCATCGCCGGAGACTGCAGATCTGTAGGAAATCCCGGGTAAACATCTGTCTCCAGAAGTTCAAGGGGAAAACCTGCATTTTTTCCGTTGACTATTAGTTTACCACCTACCTGGTGGCATTGTCCACCCATTTTCCGATATACTTCCAGGATTGCATCCATTTCATCAAGCGGCGGATTTTCCAGAATAATCTCTCCTCTGGTCGCTGCCGCTGCCATAAGATAAGTTCCGGCAACGATGCGGTCCGGGGGAATCGTCATATTTCCGGGGTGCAGTTTCTTTACGCCTTCAATACAGATCCTTCCATTTTTCAGGATTTCAATCCTTGCGCCCATCCCGGTCAGATACTGGCACAGCCAGTTAATTTCCGGTTCGCGGGCACATCCCGAAAGAACGGTTTTTCCTTCTGCCAGAACAGCTGCCAGAATTCCCTGTTCCGTAGCTCCCACACTGCTTTTGGGAAAAATTATTTCCGCTCCTTTCAGTTTTCCACAGGCTGCCTGAATCTCACTTCCGTTTTCCACGATTCTGGTACCAAGTTTCTGTAAAACCTGTATATGAAGATCCACCGGGCGTTTGCCAATGACACATCCGCCCGGATAACCGGTCTGTGCTTTCCCGTTCCGTCCAAGCATTGCCCCCATCAGAATCACGGAAGAACGCATTTTTCCGGAAAAATGTTCCGGTATCACGGTACCGTCCGCATGGCTGCAGTCCAGATAAAGGTCATGACCCTCCCACCAGGTTCTCGCCCCCAGCTCCCGGAGGATTTTTTCCATCAGAAATACATCTGTGATCTTCGGACATTCCCGCAACACACTGGTCCCGGAGCTTAAAAGGGCCGCTGCCATAACCGGAAGTGCTGTATTTTTTGCCCCCTGAATCCGCACAGTCCCATGCAGCGGCCTGCCTCCGGTTACGACGATCTCATCGATCTCATTCAAGTCTTCCACTCCTAAAAGGGCCTCTTACTTTTTATTCTATGTGATTCTTCCATGTCTGTGACTGCTGACACTTAACGCCAGCCCCATCTCCCCCAGAAGAAAAACAACAGAAGTTCCGCCATAACTTACAAAAGGCAGCGTAATCCCGGTATTGGGGATCGTGTTCGTCACAACCGCAACATTCAAAACTACCTGGATCGCCATATGTGCCATGATCCCGGCACAAAGAAGTGTCCCCTGAAGATCCCGGCAGTTCAGTGCCAGAACACAAAGCCTCCAGATCAGAAGACCAAACAGAAACAATACCAGAAACGCTCCCAGGATCCCGGTCTCCTCACACACAATGGAAAAAATCATATCATTCTGGGCTTCCGGCACAAATCCCAGCTTCTGAAGGCTGTTTCCGAAACCTTTGCCAAAAATCCCTCCGCTTCCTATGGCATACAGACCCTGTATGGTCTGAAAGCCTTTTTCATATTTTTCCGGATCCCGCCAGATTGCCAGACGCTCCAGACGGTAACTCTCCGTAGCAAGAAAAACAGCAATAAATCCGATTCCCGCACTCCCCAGAGCCAGAAACTGCAGGTATCTGGGATTGGCCACAAAGATCAGCAGCACACCAATCCCGAGAATGATCACTGCTGTACTTAAGTTGTTGGAACCTACCAGACCAACTACCGGAAGCAACGTCATCATGGTCCTGTACATAAACCAGAATCCGGTTGTCTTGCTTTTTGTCCGGCTGATCTGCCACACAAGAAAAAGGATTACCGCAACCTTGGAAAATTCCGAGGGCTGAAATGACAGCGGCCCGAGATTCAGCCACCGCTTCGATCCGTTAATTTCCTGTCCGAAAAGCAGCACTGCCGTTGAGAGAAAAAGTGAAATAATATATGCTCCCGGTGCCAGCTTCACAGGAATGCGATAATCCACCCTTGATGCCAGATACATAACAAGCAGCCCCAGTGCCGTGGCAAAGAGCTGCTTCTTAAAATAATAGGCAGAGTCGTGAAAACGCACTCTGCCATTATATTCGCTTGCCGAAAAAAGCGCCCCCAGGCCAAACATGACAAGGATCAGAACCAGAACCCAGAGAACGGTATCAGTCTTTCCGGTCTGTTTCTGTTCTGCCTTCATGCTGTGGCCTCCACAGTGGTCTTTATTTCAGCTTATGTATGTATTTTTCGGATTATTACAGTGCTTTCACATATTCCTTGAACATGTCGCCGCGCTGCTCATAGTTGTCAAACTGTCCCCAGCTTGCACATGCCGGTGAAAGAAGAACAGCATCTCCTGGATTTGCTTTTTCCGCACAAATCTGAACTGCTTCTTTCAGATCCTCACAGAGGATGATGTCTGTAAATCCAAGACGTTCTGCCGCTGCTTTGATCTTTTCTTTTGTCTGGCCAATGAGAACAAGATAACGGACTTTTCCGTCGAAGGATTCTATCCACTCGTCATAGCTGGATTCCTTGTCATAGCCACCGCCGATCAGAAGAGTCGGACGGTTCATAGCCTGAATTCCCTTGATGGCTGCATCCGGGTTGGTTCCCTTGGAATCGTTGTAATAGGCAACGCCGTTCTTCTCTGTTACATACTCGATTCTGTGAGGAACTGCCACAAACTCGCATACGCTCTTGTGGATGCTTTCCACAGAAACTCCCGCATAATATGCCATGGCTGCTGCAGCCATTACATTCTCGTGATTATGACGGCCAAGGATCTTAAGTTCTCCTGTCTTTACGATCGGGATCTCTTCTTTTTCTGTTTTCAGAATGATCTGATCTCCGTCCAGATAGATACCCTGATCCAGTTTACGCAGGCTTGAAAAATATACCACCTTCGGAACGATGTTCTCACCGAATTTACGGAGGACTTCATCCTCATAATTCAGGACACATACATCTTCTGGTCCCTGATTCTTGGTAATCAGCTGTTTTACACGGATGTATTCTTCCATGGTATGATGACGGTTCAGATGATCTTCTGTAATGTTGAGGATCGCACTGACCTTCGGGCGGAACTGCTCGATAGTCTCCAGCTGGAAGCTGCTGATCTCCGCAACGGTTACGGAATCCTCACGCATCTCCAGTGATTTTGATGTATATGCAGTTCCGATATTTCCTACAACAAATACAGATTCACGGGCATCTCCCATAATCTTTCCAAGGAGAGCTGTTGTTGTTGTCTTGCCGTTGGTTCCTGTAATTGCAAGAACCTCGCCTTTTCCTGTACGGTAGGCAAGTTCTACCTCACTCCATACCGGAAGGCCTTTTTCGTAGAAGCTCTTTACCAGTGGAAGATCTGTTGGAACTCCCGGGCTTAACACTACGAGATCAAGACTTTCCATCTCTCCTTCCGGAAAAGCACCGGCCCAGATCTCCGGGGTGTATGTTCCGTTTGTTTTATGTAAAACCGCTTCTTTATCAAGGTTTTCATTTCCGTCATAGATTATCGGCTGTGCTCCTACACTTCCAAGCAGGTCAGCGGCACCAATGCCACTTTTTCCGGCTCCGAAAACGAGAACTTTTTTTCCTTTTAAATCCATTTTTCTGTTCCTCCTTATAATGCCAGGAGAGCGATCAGGCACATAATGGCAGTTACAACAGAGAACACTGCAACGACCCGTGTCTCGGACCACCCGCAAAGCTCAAAATGATGGTGGATAGGCGCCATCTTGAAAATTCTTTTTCCGTGTGTTGCCTTGAAATAGGATACCTGGATCATAACGGACAGTACCTCAATAAGGTAGATCAGTCCCACCAGGATAATAAACAGCGGCATCTGCATGGCATAAGCCACACCAGCCACAAAACCGCCCAGTGCCAGAGAACCGGTGTCTCCCATAAATACCTTGGCCGGATATACATTAAACAGAAGGAAGCCCATAAGGCTGCCTACAACCGCACAGGTAATCGGCTCCACACCACTGTTCATTCCAAGGGAAACAACAGTAAAAAATACTGCAACAATCAGGGTAACACTGGAAGCCAGTCCGTCAAGTCCGTCGGTAAAGTTTACTCCGTTTACTGTACCGATAACCGCAAAAAACAGTACCGGAACCGCAAACCATCCCAGATTCAGATAATGTCCGCTCCAGAACGGGATCTTCATAGTCAGGGATACGTTGGAATAATTTACAAGATAAAAAGCAAATACAGCTGTCACAACAATCTGCAGTGCCATTTTCTGCCATGGCAGAAGACCATCTGAACGTTTCAGGACTACTTTCAGATAATCATCCAGAAATCCGATCAGTCCAAATCCCAGGGTCAGGAAAAGTACCGGGATGATCATCGGATAATCTCTGATATAAAACAGTGATGTCACAGTTGTCGCAATGAGAAAGATCACTCCGCCCATGGTCGGGGTACCGTTCTTTTTCAGGTGGGACTGCACGCCCAGCTCTCTCTCTGTCTGTCCCATTTTAAGTCTTCTTAAAAAAGGGATAACAATCGGTCCTAATACAAGGCTGATCGCAAATGAGATCAGCACAGGGATCACAACATGAAACTCCATCCTCACACCTCTAATTCTTTCGTTTTTTTATACTTCTTCAACAGTATAAGGCTTTTCCTTTCATTAATCAACCCCATCTGCCTGGTTTTCCCCGGATGGAGTTTCCGTGACGGTCTTCTCAATTCCAAGATAGGGCAGCACATTTTCAAAGATGCTCCGTACTACCGGCGCGGCAATGATCCCTCCATAATACATACCTTTAGGATTATGGATAATACAAAGAGCCAGGACTTTTGGGTCTTCTGCCGGCGCAAAACCCAGGAATGAAGAAATATATCGGCCTGAACCCCTTGGCAGGGTCTGGGAAGTAGCTGTTTTTCCCCCGATGGAAAAACCCTCGATCCCTGCATTTTTCCCGGAGCCTTCCGAAACTACTGTTTCCAGAATTGTCCGTACCGTCTGTGAAGTTTCTCCGGACACGATCCCCGTTTCCACCGGATATTCCAGTGTCTGCACTTCTGTTCCGTCTGCGCTTTCCACACTGATCCCAAAATGAGGAGTGATCCGGTTTCCGCCATTGATGATCGCACTGACCGTTGTTGCCAGCTGGATCGGCGTGATCTGAAACGACTGGCCAAAGGATACGGTGGCAAGTTCCACCTCTCCCATATTTTTCGGGTTATGCATGATCGTTCCAGCTTCTCCCGGAAGATCAATTCCTGTTTTTTTCAAAAGTCCGAACTGTTTAAAGTATTTATAATAATTATCTACTCCCAGCCGCAGTCCCACCTCAATAAACACCGGGTTGCAGGAGTTCTGTGCACCCTCTACAAAGTTCTGTGCACCATGTCCGGTTCTTTTTGCACAGTGAATCCTCCGGTCCTCCACCACTTTATACCCCGGGCAGAAAAAACGATCTTCCGTTGACACAACTCCTTCTTCCAGTCCCGCTGCCATGGTGATAATCTTAAAAGTCGAACCTGGTTCATAAGTATCGTTCAGACAGGGATTTCTCCACATCTGGTTCAGAAGATCCTGCTTCTTTTTTCCATCTGAAGACGTTCCTTCTGTCTCTTCTGTGTTTAGCGTAAACGGATCGTTCAGGTCAAATTCCGGAACATTGACACAGGCATAGATTTCTCCATTCTGAGGATTCATAAGAAGAATGGAGACCCTCTCCGCCTGTTTTTCCTCCATCACTTTCAGAGCTGCCTGCTGTACATATTTCTGAATGTTAACATCCAGACTGGTCCGCAGTGTATTTCCCGCCACCGGTTCCTTCCGCCGTTCTCCTGTCCCGTCAATCTCCACTCCACGTGCATCGGTAACTGTGAGAATTTTTCCGGGCTCACCTTTCAGGATCTCATCATATTTCACCTCAAGGCCAATGATTCCCTGGTTATCACCCCCTGTAAATCCCAGCACTTTGGAGGCAAGGGAACCACAGGGATAATATCTTTTGTAATCTTCATCCACTTTTACTCCCGCAAGTGCATATTCGCGGATCGCATCCCCGGTTGCTTTTTCCACATTTGTTCGAATTCTTTCAATAGAAGAAATTTTTTCTACTTTTTTCCTGATGATTTCTTCATCCATGGTCAGTTCTCTGGCAAGTACCTGAATTACTTTTTCCGGATCTTTCATCTGGCTGTGTATCACCGATACGGTACAGACTGTCCGGTTATCTGCCAGAATATTTCCATTGATATCCAGAATTTTTCCCCTGGCAGCCTTGATGTCACGTTCCCGCTCATGAAGGTCGTCTGCTTTTTTTGAATAATATTCAGACTGTGCTCCCATAAGGTACAAAAGCCGCCCCACAAGTCCCAGAAGAAGCAGCGCACAGATCAAAAACACCACCCAGATTTTTTTCCTGTGATAAACCATGGTCCGGATCATAAAAAAATCCCCCTCAGAGATTGTCATTGTAATATATGACGTTTCCCTGAGAGGGTATTCGAAATCTTATTCCAGGCCTGCCTCTTCATTTGTAAGGCCATCACTTTGCATATCATTGTTATCTTCTGTATCTTCGTCCTCAGAATCATCTTCCGGCGGGCTTGGAACGTTCTCATCGGAGATTGCTTCTTTCTGTCCGTCTGCGGCAGATCCTGTTGCGGAATCGCTGATTCCTTTAAAGATATCCCACAGTTCTGTAGTCGGAACTTCGCCGTCCTCAGACTCATCCGGCTGTACATTCAGATACGGAAGCGCTTCGGAAAGGATTCCCTGGGCAATATACTGTGCATAAGTACTGCTTGCCTGATCCTCTACATTCGGCTCATCTACAACAACGTAAATCACAAGAGCCGGATCATCCACCGGCGCAAAGCCGATAAAAGATACCAGATATTTGCCATTGCCTCGTGGAAGCTTCTCGGCTGTACCAGTTTTACCACCGGAGCTGTAGCCCTGAACCTTGGAAGTACGGCTGGTACCGTGATCTACACTGGCTGCCATATAGGAGCGGATATCTGCGGATATCTTCTCGGAAATGGTCTGTTTCATCAGAGTCGGAGAAATCGTCTTCACAATTCCACCACTGCTGTCTTTGATCCTGGTTACCAGGTGTGGCTGATAATAATATCCACCATTGATAACGGAACACATGGCGTTGATCTCCTGGATCATGGTCAGTGTATATCCCTGTCCAAATGCGGAACATGCAAGCTCTGTCTCTCCCATGGTCTCGCTGGTGTGGATTACACCGCTTCCCTCATTCGGAAGGTCAATACCGGTTCTTGTTCCGAAGTTGAACGTACTCTGCGTTTTGAGGAAATTATCTTTTCCCATTTTCGCCGCGATCTGCATCATACCATCGTTACAGGAATTGGCAATAACATCGGAAAGTGCTTCTGTTCCATGGGCATCGGGCCATACCGCGCATTTAATAAATGTCGTAGCTCCTTCCGCACCAAAGGACTGTCCTCCGTCACAGACAAAACTATCTGTCTCGGAAATGGCTCCCATCTCAAGAGCAGAACTCATAACAATGGGCTTTACTACTGATCCCGGTTCGTATGCGTCTGTCACACAGAAATTACTCCACATTCCGTTCAGGGCATCTACGGTTTCCTCATCGTTCATGGCCGCAATCTCACTCTCGGAATAAACGTTGGAAAGGTCTCTCGGATTATTCAGATCGTAACGGTCACCACCATCCATGGCCAGAATTTCTCCTGTTTTTGGATCTTCGATAATGACACCGACATTCTTGGCTCCCATTTTTTCTTCAAAAGTATTTACATACTTCTCCACAATCTGCTGAAGCCCCAGATCAAGGGAAGTTTCTATGCTTTTTCCGTCGGTGGGCTCTATGATCGTCTGCTCCACATCAGAATTGTTGTTGATGTATCCATACTGTCTTCCGTCAACACCGCTAAGCGTTGCATTGTAATAACCCTCCAGACCTGCATCTGCCACATCTCTGGAAAGTGTAAAACCAACGGTGTCACAGGCTGTTTCATTGAACGGATAGGATCTTAAATAGTCCTCCTCAAACCATACTCCTGTGATCTTGGAACGCTCTTTCTTCTGGGCGGCGGTCAGTTCGCTGTCATCCCCCGGGTTCTCATAGCTCTCGAAAGCTTTCTTATCATCCATGGAGATCTGTTTCTTAACGATCTGATACTGACTGCTCTTTGTGCTGTCATCGTCGAGAAGTTTACGCATCTCGTCCTCATCCAGACCCAGCACTTCCACCAGAGCCTTGATGGTCGGCTCTACGGAATCTTCATCCTTGTTAACTTCCAGACAGTCAAGAATCACATTATAAACTTTATTACTTGTTGCCAGAATATTTCCATTCCGGTCATAAATATCTCCCCTTTTGGCGGGGAGTGTCTGATTTTCATATTTCTGCTGTGCCTGGCTCAGCACCTGTTTTCTGTATTTGCTTCCGCTTGTGGCATTAATATAGGTAATTCTTGCCACCAAACCAACTAAAGCCAACACCACTAAAGAAAATAGTACTGCCAGCTTTTTTTTCATATTCTTATTAATTTTTTTTACCGGCCTGCGCCTTCTTGTACTCAATCGATCACCTGCTCAAAAAACTGTACATCTGTTACTTGTGCGTATCCACATCCTGATACTGTCTTACATAGCTGTTACCCTCGGTAACATATGTCTGTATCTGATCCTCAGAAGGATATTTCATCCCAAGCTCGCCGATTGCCTTTTTCTTGATCGCGCTGATATCAACATCAGAAGTAACCTGGCTGTAATATGCATCGTTATCTTCCTTCAGCTGGGCAAGCTCAGATTCCAGATTTGCAACATTTTTCATACTCGCCGTGATTTCTGATTTTACCTGCAGATAATTGATGCAGGTAAATAATACCGCAATGGAAACCGCAGTGAGAAACAGAACGAAGCCTTTATTCATAGCCATCGCTTTTTCTCTGTTCCGCTGTATCTTCCTGTTCGCCGCCTGCTTCGCAGGTGTTACCGGAACTGCGGATTTCTGATTTCTCTCCCGGGCCAGCCGACGCCTTTCCTGTACATCGGGCAGATCAGTTCTGCGAGGAACTTCCTGTAACCTTTTTACCGCATTTCCCTGAACATACATTTCTCTGCTGTTCCTGACGGTATTCCGATTTCTTCTGGCTGTAGTCCCTCTTCCTGTCTTCGCCATTTGCCTACCTTCCATCTTTAAAAACTCATTTACAGCTTTCGTTCAAAAATACGAAGCTTCGCACTTTTTGATCTCGGATTCTCCTCCATCTCCTGTTCACTGGGAAGGATCGGTTTCCTTGTGATCACTTTACCTTTTGATTTCTTTCCGCATACACAAACCGGAAAATCCGGCGGACAGGTACATGGATTTTCATTTTTGCGGAAAATCGTTTTTACGATCCTGTCTTCCAGAGAATGGAATGTGATGATACAGATCCTTCCTCCGTCATCCAGAAGATCGATCATTCCGTCCAGAGAATCACGGAGTACGTCAAGCTCTCTGTTCAGCTCAATGCGTATCGCCTGAAAAGTCCTCTTGGCCGGATGTCCTCCTGTAGCCTGTACTTTCATGGGGATGGCTCCCCTTATGATTTCTGTCAGTTCCCCGGTTGTCTGAATCGGTGCCTGCGCTCTGGCAGCCACGATATGTTTCGCTATATTCTTGGCGAATTTATCTTCGCCGTAATCGCGGATAATACGATAAAGTTCCCGTTCTTCATAGCCATTGACAATATCTCCGGCTGTACGGCTCTGCCTTCTGTCCATTCGCATGTCCAGAGGAGAATCATACCGATAGGAAAAACCTCTCTCTTCGTTATCCAGCTGATAAGATGACACTCCTAAATCCAGCAGGATCCCGTCCACTTTTTCAATGCCACGGGATCTTAACTCATCTGCCATGTAACAATAATTGCTGCGAATGATTGTCACCTGATTAAAGGCTGACAGCCGTTCACTCGCAGCAATTATCGCATCCTGGTCTTGATCTATGCCAATAAATCTCCCCTTGGCAGAAAGTTTCTTACACACCTCTGTGGCGTGTCCCGCTCCTCCTAAAGTGCCATCCACATAGATTCCATCCGGCTTTACCCTTAAGCCGTCAATGGTCTCATCGAGTAATACAGATTTATGTTTAAATTCCATATCCATCTCCTGTGGGATTTCTACCTGCGCTATGCTCAAATGACGATTCCAATGTTCTGCATGCTCTCCGCAATGCTGTCCATGTCATCATAATTGCAGTTCTCGCTCCACTTCTCCTTGCTCCAGACCTCAATCCGGTTCAGATTACCCGTAAGCACCACATCCTTCTCCAGACCAGCGAATTGGCGCAGCGTCTGCGGCACCAGAATTCTCCCCTGCTTATCCAGTTGGCATGTTGTAGCTCCGGCTACAAAGAAACGTGAAAAGGTTCTTGCGTCTTTATTTGTAAGTGGTAATGCTCGGAGTTTCTCTTCAAAGGCAGCCCATTCATCCATAGGATAAATGGAAAGGCAACCATCGAGCCCTCTGGTCAGTACGAACTCTTCCCCTAAGAGATCCCTGAACCTGGATGGGATGATCAGACGCCCCTTCGCGTCGATCGTATGATTATACTCGCCCATGAACATGAAACCCACCTACTCTCGTGAAACACGATTCTCCCCTTCGTGTTTCCAGGGTGCAAATGGTGTGTTCTGCCACTCAGCCCCATTCGCTACCACTATTCACCACTTTCTACCACTTATGTAATCATTCTAAACTATTTACCATGAAAAAACAAGTGCATATCCAAGTTTTTTTTCTTTTCATGAAATATCCACAGGTTTTTTTTCAGCATGTATATTTTCTGTGCATTATTATGAAATAAAAAAGCTTCCGGGAAAATTCCGGAAGCTTTTTTCTGGTTTCTGCAGTGTCTTTTTATGACATTTTAAAGACCTTTGAATACAAAGGAAAATTCCATTTTTTCATTGGTGTCAAGAAGATATTCCGGGTGAGTATAGGAGCCCCAGCTGTCATCTCCTCCCACACCCATCTGTGCTTTTGCAGCACGGACAACGGTATAATGAATTTCCGGAAGTTCATACGGATGCATGGCATTTTCCATTTCATGAGGGGTATATGGAAGTGCTGAGAACATCATCGGGCCGTTTTTCTCGTCCATCTCAAAGAGCATTCCCCTGCCCTTTCTGTCTGTGATTTTTGCCCAGCGTACGCCTTCTTTGCTGCCACATTCCTGCGGTACCAGGTAACGTGCCAGATTGTCTGTTACCAGATTCTCATAGATGCCAAGTTTTGCACCATGTTTGCGGTCAGCATAAGTTTCCACAGGTCCAAGTCCATACCACTTCACATGGTCATAATCTGCGTTGAATTTAAAAAGTACACCAAACTCCGGCATATCCCCCAGTTCTTTTACCGGATCATAGGTCAGGATAGTTTTTACTCTTCCGTCTCCGAATACTTCGTAGGCAAGACGGCACTCACTGACCGGCGTAGTCGGCATGATGTAGGTAAAAGCGACCTCCACGCTGTTGTCATGAACAGTTGTCTCCGGAGCGTTGGACGGACCATACATTCCCTTGCGGAACTCTTTGTGGCTTGCGTACATGCTGGCAATTTTCCACTGTGCATAACGCATTGGCATCTGATTTCCACAGTCATTATCTGTAGGTGCTCTCCAGAAATTCGGCTTGGGAATTGCCTCGATCATTTCTCTTCCTGCATATTTATACGAAACCAGTCCGCCATTGAGAACTGAGAACATCACCTCAAAATTCTCTCCGCGAACGCCGATGTTATGAAGGCTTCTCACAATCTCCACACCGGAAACCGGAGCTTTTTCCGCTCCTTCTACACTGTAAACATACTGTCCAAACGCAACCTCATGTCCAGCCTCTGCCCAGAGTGTTTTTTCTCTGAGAAGGAAGGATACGGTCACTGTATATTCGCCTGGACGCTGCTGTTTTCCAAAAGGAAGTGGATATGTTTTTTCGCTTAACGGTTCTACAGATGTCTCCAGTGTCTCTGTACGGAGGACATGTCCGTTCTTTGCAAGAGTCACTTCACAACGGAACGTATCAGTATTTACAAACAGGTTTTTGTTGATAACTTTTACTGCATCTTCTGTTACTTCTGCAGTGATATTCTGGTAATTGAATTTGACCTCCTGCATCTTCGGGGACGGAGTTCTGTCGCCGCCGTATGCAATGCCGTTTCCGCTGAAATTATAGTCCGTCGGACGCTCGCCGAAATCACCGCCGTATGCCTGGAATTCTTTTCCGTAGCGGTCTTTTTTGTAAATGGACTGGTCAATGTAATCCCAGATGAAACCACCCTGATATTTCGGTTCTGTGTCAGTAAGATCTGTATATTTATGCATTGCGCCACAGGAATTTCCCATTGCATGGGTGTACTCGCAGCAGATAAACGGCTTGCTGTCATCTTTTGCAAGGAACTCCTTAATTGCTTCTACGGACGGATACATCTGACTTTCCATGTCGCTGGTGGCATTGTAGCTTCTGTCATGGAAAAGTCCCTCATAATGCACAAGTCTTGTAGGATCATTCTTGCGGTAAAATTCGGACATCTCAAAGATATCTTTTCCACCAAAGGACTCATTTCCACAGGACCAGATCAGGATTGCCGGGTGGTTTTTGTCACGCTGGTACATGGAATTTACACGATCCAGCATCATACCAAGCCATTCCGGTTTATTGTGAGGAACAATATCTGTGTAATCTCCGGTAAGTTCGGCCACATCCCAGGAACCATGGGATTCCAGATTGTTTTCCGCGATCATATAAAGGCCGTACTCATCACAGAGGCGGTAGATCGGAGAGGCATCCGGATAATGGCAGGTACGGATGGCATTGATGTTGTTCTGCTTCATAGTCACAATATCCTGGATCAGTTCCTCACGGGATACGTGTCTTCCTGTGACGGAACTGAACTCGTGACGGTTCACACCTTTGAACACAATACGTTTTCCGTTGAGGGTCATAATGCCATCTTTCATTTCAAAGCGGCGGAAACCAACTTTTTCCGGAATGATCTCCTGGAGCATTCCGTTCTCATCATACACTTCCATGTCAAGGTCATAAAGATTCGGTTCTTCTGCACTCCAGAGCAGAGGATTCAAAATTTCCCATGCACAGGTATCTTCACCGTCCAGAGCTTTTTCATCCTGCAAAAGGATCTCGCCTTTTCTGGAAAGTGTAAGTTTCATTTTTCCTTTTCCCCAGGTTTTTGTCACGATCTCAAGGCTGGCTTTTTCGAGAGTTTCATCCGGGATTGAACGGATCTGCAGGTCATAGACATGAACCTCCGGCACTGTATAAAGATAAACATCTCTGTAAATTCCGGAAAAACGGAAAAAGTCCTGATCTTCGCACCAGCTGCTGGCTGTCCATTTGAATACCTGGGCTGCCAGTTTGTTCTCGCCCTCTTTCAGATACTCTGTAAGCTCAAATTCTGAAGGGGTAAAAGAATCTTCACTGTATCCCACAAAAGTTCCGTTGAGCCACAAAGCCAGTCCGCTTTCTGCTCCCTGGAAGGAGATAAATACTCTTTTTCCTTTCATGTTTTCCGGCACATGGAAATATTTCACATAGCTTCCCACCGGGTTAAAACGCTCCGGGATCTGTCCCGGGTGAAGTTCCTCGTGACCTTCCCACGGATACTGGACATTAGCATACTGTGGTGCATCGTATCCTTCCATCTGGATATGAGCCGGTACATAAATATCTTCCCAGTCTTTGCAGGAATATGAGTCCTCCTCAAATCCTGCAACTGTACTTGCATAATTTCTCGCATAGTGGAATTTCCAAAGTCCGTTGAGGCTGTGGCGATAGGAAGTTTCCTCATCTTCCCGTTCTTCCTCACTGCGATAATACATATGGTCAGAATGTGCTTCCATTCTTCCGTCACAGAAATACTGTGGGTCTTTCACCAGAGAATAATCAAATTTTTTCATATTTTCCTCCTGTCCGGCTTTTGTATTCCGGTAAATATTGTCTGAATTTCCTGAAATGCTGTGTTTTACAGTTGTATTTTCGTAACTTCGTTTCTGTCTGTACATTATTATAGTATAAACTTACAGATTATGGTATAATATGTTTCGCCAAAATATATAACATTTAGAAACAGGTGAAGCATATGTCAATTTATTTCAGAAATACTCCTGTCAGTGCTCCGTTTATGTTCGAATCTCTCGGAAATCACTGGAACCAGGATACCATAAACCGGCCGGACGGATACCCATACTATCATTATCTTCAGACAGAAAAAGGAACCGGCCGCATCGAAGTAAATGGAAAGCACTACACTCTGGGTGCCAACGAAGGCATCCTCATTGCACCTTCCGTTCCCCACTCCTATCACCGGGAATCTACTTCATGGATTACCATGTTTGCCACATTTACCGGAACTCTCGCCGGCAGCATCCCATCCATGACCGATAACCAGGATGTCATCCTCATCCCGAAAGAGCAGGGCTTAAATATCCGGAAACTGATTTCTTATTCCCTTCGAAAATATCACGAACCAACCCCGAATATGAAATCGCTCTCCTCGGACTGCTATAATCTTCTCATGAATTTTATGGACTGCGCCGCTTCTCCGAAAATTCAGGATAACCCTCTTTACCAGAGATATGTTGTTCCCGTAATAAAAGAAATTGAAACCCGTTATCAGCAGGACATCACCGCTGCCGAACTCAGTCAGAGTGTCTTTGTATCCACGCAGTATCTTTCCCGTCTGTTCCAGCGTTTTCTTGGCTGTTCTGTCTATGAATACGTTACCATGTACCGCATCAGCCGTGCCAGGGAGCTGCTTCTTTCCAAACCGGATATGAAAATTCAGGATGTTGCCTGCGCCTCCGGCTTTTCCGATTCCAGCCATTTTATTGCCATGTTCCGAAAAATTACCGGCACAACACCTCTGGACTTCCGGAAAATGTACTAAAAAAACACGGATCTGTATGCCCCTGAACCTTCAGGTTTTCACACAGATCCGTGTTTATTTTTTCAGCTATATCCTCAGCACTGATAATATAACTCCAGAATGCGGTCAACTCTCTGACTGGCTTCCAGATTCTTCAGAAGATCGCTCCTGCTTCTGATCTGGCTGTCCAGATTCTTCCGTTCCTCCTGCAATTGCTGCAGAAGGGATGCTTTCCGGAGAGTCTCCTGGTTCTGCTGTATTTGTATTTTGTTCTGACTCATATTTTTCTCCCTGTACAGTTTCTGTTTCCAGATTCTCTGTTGCATTTTTTCTTTGTTCTGCGGCCTGTTGCTCTGCCTGGTAATCTTTTTCGATTCTTCTCTTTCGTACCCGGGCACGCTTCTTCGCCATCACAATCTTCACAGTAACAATCACTGTACATAGGACAAAAAGCACACCTGAAATCACTAATGAAACATCAATCTCCGTTCCCGGAAAAAATACTTTATCTGTACGCATCCACTGGATCACAAATCTTCCAAGTCCGTAACCGGCAAGATATCTCAGAAAAATTTCTCCCTGAAATACTCTCCTGCGAAGGTGCATCATAAGCATCAGAAGCACCAGAAGGCACCAGAGACTTTCATAAAGAAACAGTGGCTGCACCAGAATGCAGGATACTCCATCTACCATCTGGAGATTCTCACGCATTGTGGTCGTCACTTCTCCGGCCCTTACCGCAGTCAGTGGAAGCTGCATGGAAAGAATATTATCCACATATTCCCCAAAGGACTCTCTGTTAAAAAAGCTTCCCCACTTTCCTATGATCTGCCCGATCAGAATTCCCATACAGGCAAGATCTGCCATTTTCCAGAATGATTTTTTACGTATCCTGCAATAGACGATACCACCCAGCACTCCGCCGAGAAGACCGCCATAAAAAAGCATGCCTCCTGAGCGCACATTCAGAATCTGTCCGGGATCATTCTTATAAAGGCTCCACGAAAAAGCAGCATACAGAAGCCTTGCTCCGATCACCCCTGTAATCAGTGTTATGATAGCCAGATCCAGATAAGCATCCGGCTCTTCATGATTTCTCCTTGCTTCCAGTACCACAAAAAAGATTCCAAGAAGCATTCCGACCGCAATCAGAACACCATAAATCGTGATCTCGAATCCAAAGATTTCAAAGGATTTCGGAACATAATCCAATATCAGTTTCAATCCGGGAAAGCGAATTGACATATCCATAAAATCACCTGTTATACATTAAAGCGGAATAAGATCACATCTCCATCCTGTACAACGTAATCTTTTCCTTCCATTCTTACAAGACCTTTCTCTCTGGCGCCTGCATAGGAACCGCAGTCCAGAAGATCCTGATAGTTTACAACCTCTGCCTTGATAAAGCCACGTTCAAAGTCTGTGTGGATCTTACCGGCTGCCTGAGGTGCCTTGGTTCCGATCTTGATCGTCCATGCTCTTGTCTCGTCCTCTCCTGCTGTCAGGAAACTCATAAGGCCAAGAAGATGATAACTTGCACGTACCAGCTTCTCAAGACCGGATTCTGTCAGTCCCAGGTCTTCCAGGAACATCTTTCTCTCATCCTCGTCCAGCTCGGAAATCTCTTCCTCGATCTGTGCACAGATTACAAATACCTCACTGTTCTGTTTGGACGCATACTCACGTACAGCCTGTACATGTGCATTATTTGCACCGTCATCTGCAATATCGTCTTCCGCAACATTGGCAGCATAAATAACCGGCTTTGCAGTAAGAAGATTGTAAGTTGCAAGCCATGCATCTTCATCCTCATTCTCTGTCTCAAGAGTAATTGCAAGCTGGCCGTCTTCCAGATGTGCCTTTACTTTTTCGAGGAATGTAAGCTCTTTGGCTGCTTCCTTATCCATACGTGCAGTCTTGGTAACCTTTGCAATTCTTCTCTCAAGGATCTCAAGATCTGAGAAAACAAGCTCCAGGTTAATGGTCTCAATATCACGAAGCGGATCAATGTTTCCATCTACATGTACAACATTGGAATCCTCAAAACAACGTACTACATGAACAATGGCATCTACCTCACGGATATTTGCGAGGAACTGGTTTCCAAGTCCCTCACCTTTGGATGCACCCTTTACAAGACCTGCAATATCAACAAATTCAATCACTGCAGGTGTTACTTTTTTTGATTTGTAAAAATCACCGAGAAGATTCAGTCTCTCGTCCGGTACGGTTACAACGCCTACGTTCGGATCAATGGTACAGAACGGATAGTTTGCTGACTCTGCGCCGGCCTTTGTCAGTGAATTAAATAATGTACTTTTTCCCACATTAGGAAGACCTACAATTCCAAGTTTCATTTCTCTATATTTCTCCTTTAAATGTATTGATTTCACAGCATTTTCAGCCATTTTGCTGTTCCCATCTTACCACACACAACCGGAATCCGCAACCCGGGACTGCCGCCCGCCGGATTCTCTGTGCCGTAACAGCCAATGCTTTAATCCCTGGACATAATCATCAGAAGCTGACCACTGTCATAGGTAATTTCAGCCGTTTCCTCTGTAATCTCATTGCTGACAGTCAGCCCACTGTCCGCAACGGTGAGATGATACCGGTTCAGCGGATACTTAAATCCTTTCAGGGACAATCCAGCTACATCTCCTCCCACAGAGAAAAAAGAAACATATTTTCCAAACTGCTCCTCTTTTTTCAGCACGGTTCCACTTTCAACCAGAGTAATATAATTCCACTGATCTGCAAGAACAATCTGTACTCCCTGTTCTTTTCCCATGGAAAGCAGTCCAAGATTGGCCAGTACATGATCCAGCCTTGTTCCGGTGGCACCAAAAATCAGGATTTCTTTTGCCCCTTCACGGATCATATGATTCACGGCAGACTGTGTATCGGAATCATCTTTTTCCGGCTTCAGCCTGACAATCTCAAGATCCTTCAGGCTTTCCATGTAGGCTTCCCCTTCTTCAGAAAGACTGTCAAAATCTCCCACTGCAAGATCCGGAGTAAATTCCCGGTTTCTCATGAACCATTCCATGCCTTTATCTGCGGCAACAAGGGTAAGGCTTTCTCTTTGGCCTTCTTCTATTCTTTTTTTCAAAAAACCGAGGGCAAAACCATCCTGGATATTGCCCCCGCTAATTATTACTGTATCAATCATTTTCAGTCCAGCTTTTCTTTGATATCGTGAATCCGCTCTGTGATATGTCTTACATTGGCTGCCACATCTCCCTTAAATACCCAGGAACCGGCTACCATAAAATTGGCTCCTGCACGCATAACGGTTTCCAGGGTATCATCATTGATGCCGCCGTCTACCTGAATGTCAACATCCAGATCTTCCTCATCGATCAGTTCACGGAGCTCCTGAATCTTCTCTGTACACTCATCCATATATTTCTGTCCGCCAAATCCCGGCTGAACAGTCATCACAAGCACCATATCCACATCTTCGAGAAGATGGCTGATGTCATTTACCGGTGTGGATGGTTTAATGGAAACTGCCGCTTTTACACCGGAAGCTTTAATCTGCTCCAGCGTACGCTCCAGATCCTCACATGCCTCCGCATGTACGGTAATGGAATCTGCTCCACACTCTACAAAATCGCGAATATATCTTTCCGGTTCTGTTACCATCAAATGTACGTCGAAAAACATGTTGGATTCTTTCCGGATTGATTTGATCACCGGCATTCCAAACGAAATGCTTGGAACAAAATCTCCATCCATAACATCAATATGCAGATATTCAACACCTTCTCTTTCGAGAATTTTAATCTGTTCTCCCAGTCGGTTAAAATCTGCTGATAAAATCGACGGGCACAATCGGTATTCCATGACTCAGTATCTCCTTTTCTCTTTTAATTCCTGATGCAGCTCCAGATAGTCTTCATAACGGAGTCTGCTGATCTCATTGTTCTCAAGGGCTTCCTTAACGGCGCAGCCCGGTTCATGTATATGACGGCAGCCCTGGAAACGGCACTGTCCTTCATATTTCCGGAACTCCGGAAAATAATCCTTCAGTTCCTGTTCCTCCATATTTTCAATATATAAGGAGGAAAATCCTGGCGTATCCACAAGAAACGTATCCTGCGCTACCGGTATGATCTGTGCATGGCGAGTGGTATGTTTTCCGCGCTTCAGCTTACGGCTGATCTCACCGGTCTCCATCTCTACCTCTTCCTGAAGGGAATTGGTAAGAGAAGATTTTCCCACACCGGAAGGACCTGCAACAACCGTTGTTTTGCCCTGAAGCACTTCTTCAATCTCGCCAAGACCTTCCCCTTTTAGGGCACTTGACAGAATTACCTGATAACCACAGCTCTGGTAAGTTTCACAGAGAAACTCCAGCTCTTCTTCCGTTGCCAGATCTTTTTTGTTGAAACAGATAACCGCCGGAACATCCTCCCGTTCCATTATAATGAGGAAACGGTCCAGAAGCATGAAATTAGGTTTGGGGTTATCCATGGCAAAGATTACAAGCGCCTGATCTACATTGGCTACTGCCGGGCGGATCAGGGAATTCTTCCGCTTATGAATCTCTGTCACACTGCCTTCCAGCTCTTTTTCGTCCAGAACTGCAATGTCTACATTATCCCCTACCAGGGGCTTGAATTTATCTTTTCGGAAAATGCCTTTTGCTCTGCATTCGTATGTATTGCCGTCTTCTGCATATACATAGTAGAATCCGGCAATACCTTTGATTATTTTTCCCTGCATAATCAGTTGGCTTCCTTAAAGGTAACGGTATAGGTACCAAGCTGCTGATAATCTCCATTTACCTGCTCGTAAAGGTAAATGGTTCCGGTTGTAACACCGTCTGCACCTGTCACATCGAGCTGATACGGGAAGTTTACATTCTGTCCGTCAAGGATGGTGGAAGCCTTCGGCTCACCATTTACTTCCTGAATCAGTTCCAGACGGATTGCTCCTCCGTTATATCCGGACGGAGTATCCAGTGTCTGTGTACATTTCCAGCCGGAACCACTTGTTGTACTTCCTGCGGATGCCACTGTGCTGTCTGTAGATGCAGTACTGTCTGTGGCGGCTGTGCTGTCTGTGGACACGCTGCTGTCTGTAGGCGCGGTACTGTCTGTGGATGCACTGCTGTCCGTAGACGGAGCCTGGTCACCGGAGCTGATCGTCAGATAGATTGGCTGATCCGGATCCGCTGCCGCATAAGCTTCCGGTTCCTGTGCAATAACAGTTCCGGCAGCCTCTGTACTCTGCTGCTCTGTAATCTGGATATCAATAAACTTGCCCAAAGTAGTAAGCGCATCATCCTTGCTCATTCCAACAACACTTGGAACCTCTGCGTTATCGCCATAATCAACACCACGGCTGACTGTCAGTGTTACCGAAGATCCAGCCTGCACAGAAGTGCCTGCTGCCGGCTCAACGCTGTAAACATATCCCGGATCTACCAGTGCGTAACCGTTATCATCGGTCTCACTGTACTCCTTCTGAACAGTTACCTCAAGTCCCAGATCCTCCAGAGTCTGCTGTGCGTCAATTCCGGTACGTCCATCCAGATCCGGAATGGTAACCTGTGCAGTTCCGGTACTTACCCAGTACTTCACAGTTGTATATTCTTCCACCTGAGTTCCCGCTGCGGTTTCCTGACGGGAAATCTTGCCTTTTTCCTGGTTGGAAGATTCCTCACCTGCCATCTGTACACCAAGGTGTGCATCATTTGCAAGTGTCTTTGCCTCATCTTCTGTCTTACCTACAAGATCTGGCACAGTTGCCATATTGGATGCTGACTCTTCTGTCTTCTGCTCGGTCTCTGTTTTTCCGCTGTTTGTACTGCTGTTTCCAAAAAGGCCTGCCGCACGTCCAAAAACAACCACCAGGATAATCAGAAGGGCCGCCCCTCCGATTAATGCAGCAATTGTCAGGCCCATGCCGGAACCTTTTTTCTTTTTCTTTCCGGATTTCTTTCTGGCGCCTGCATCGTAGTCGTCCTCAGCATCATCGTAGTCGTTATCATCATACTCTTCTTCCTCAAGAGCAGTGGGTTCCGGCTTGGTAATCTGCTTCGGTGTATGTTTGATTTCTCCCAGTTCTTCCTCGGAGATCACAACAGTCTTGGCGTCTGTATCTACCGTGGCAAGCTTCACAAAATCTCCCTGAGGATCAATCAGTGAATGCTTCAGATCTGCAATCACATCCTCCATACGTCCATAGCGGCGATCCACACTCTTCTGGGTACATTTCAGAATGATCTGCTCCAGGCTGTACGGAAGATCCGGTGTATACACACTTGGCGGAACCATCTCTTCCTGCAGATGCTTGATAGCAATGGCAACGGTTGTATCTCCGTCAAAAGGAACTCTTCCTGTTACCATTTCATACAGTGTGATACCAAGAGAATAGATATCGCTCTTCTCATCGCTGTATCCGCCTCTTACCTGTTCCGGAGAACTGTAATGTACCGATCCCATCACATTGGAGCTGATGGTATTGGATGACGCAGCTCTGGCAATTCCAAAGTCTGTTACCTTTACTTTACCATCTGTGGAGATGATAATATTCTGCGGTTTTACATCTCTGTGAACAATTCCATGGCTGTGTGCTGCTTCCAGACCCATGGAAACCTGAATCGCAATGCTTGTTGCTTCCTTGATGGAGAGTTTGCCTTTTTTGGAAATATATTCCTTAAGAGTAATTCCCTCAATCAGCTCCATAACAATGTAATAAACACCACCGTCATCTCCCACGTCAAATACATTGACAATGTTCGGATGAGTAAGACCGGCTGCTGCCTGGGCCTCACTTCTGAACTTTTTGATAAATGTGGTATCCTCCCGAAATTCCGGTTTCAGGACTTTCACTGCTACAAAGCGGTTCAGCTTGTGGTCCATAGCCTTATAGACATCTGCCATTCCGCCAGTTCCGATTTTTCCTACGATCTCATAGCGCTCGGCTATGATCATTCCCGTCTTCAACATGTTTCCACCTCATTCGTGAATGGTTCTACCAGTACGATTGCAATATTATCCTTACCACCATTCTGATTTGCTTCCCGAAGGAGCGCGCTGCCCTTCTGATCAATATCTGCTTCCGGATCGGATATGATTTCTGCAATCTTTTCATCTGCAACCATATTGCTGAGGCCGTCTGAACACATAAGAATGGTACAGCCTTCCTCAAGTTTCAGATCAAAGAAATCCACATCCACCGTTTTCTCCGCGCCAAGCGCCCTTGTAATAATGTTCTTGTCCGGATGATTCCGTGCTTCCTCCTGGCTGATCTCGCCCATTCTCACCATTTCCTGGACCAGTGAATGGTCTCTGGTGATCTGGTGGATCCCGTCCTGAATCACGTACAAACGGCTGTCACCTACATTGGCTACATAGGCATACTGATCTACAATAGTCGCCACTACCATAGTGGTTCCCATGCCCCGGAGGTTTTCGTCTTCCTGTGCACGGTTTCTGATCTCCGTGTTTGCAGTTTCAATGGCATGACGAATGACCTTCACCGGATTGTAATCCGCATCTTCACGGATTTCATCCACAAGGATCCGTACTGCATGTGAGGATGCATAGTCACCGGCGTTATGGCCACCCATCCCGTCCGCGACTGTGAAAAGATTAGGCAGATTTCCCACCGGACCTTCAGACGCAAACACGTAATCCTGATTCATCTTCCGCTTCTGCCCTACATCAGTAGCTGAGTATATCCTCATGTCACTTCTCGCTTTCTGTTTTTTCCATGTAACTTTTTCTTAGCTGTCCACAGGCACCGTCAATATCACTGCCCATTTCCCTTCTAATAGTAACATTAATTCCGTATTTTTCAAGTTTTATTTTGAAATTCTCCACAGCCTGTCGAGTAGACCTCACATAGGAACGTTCCTTAATCGGATTAACCGGAATCAGATTTACATGGCAGTTAATTCCTCTGATACGGCCTGCCAGCTGCTTTGCATCTTCCTCGCTGTCATTGACCCCGGCCACAAGACTGTACTCAAACGTAATCCTCCGGCCTGTTTTGTCAAAGTAATTTCTGCAGGCATCCAGAACCTCATCCATGGAATACTTATTTGCAATAGGCATCAGTTCCTGACGCTTTTCATCATTTGGAGCATGAAGGGAAAGCGCCAGGGTAATCTGAAGTTTTTCTTCCGCCAGATCATACATCTTCGGCACAATTCCACAGGTGGAAACCGTCACATTTCTCTGACTGATTCCAAGGCCGTTCTCGTCGGTAAGAATCCGGATAAAGCGGACAAGATTATCATAATTATCCATCGGCTCTCCGGTTCCCATTACAACCACATTGGCCACACGCTCTCCGGTATCTGCCTGAATCCGGTAAATCTGATCCAGCATCTCGGAAGGTTTCAGGCATCTGGTCAGTCCTCCAATGGTGGAGGCACAGAACCGGCAGCCCATACGGCAACCAACCTGCGAGGAGATACATACGGAGTTTCCGTGATGATATCTCATAAGAACACTCTCAATTACATTTCCGTCTTCCAGCTGAAAAAGATATTTTCTGGTTCCGTCAATTTTTGAAATCCTCACATCCGCCTGGCTGAGCGCTGTAATCGGATAAACCGAAAGCTTTTCACGGAGGCTTTTGGAAAGATTTGTCATTTCATCCCAGGAGGTAACCAGTTGCTGATGAAGCCATGCATAGATCTGTTTTGCACGGAAGGGCTTCTCGCCGATCTCTGTCATCAGATTTTTCAGTTCCTCCATTGTCATGGATTTTATATCTGTCATTTTCTGTTATTTCCTTCTGAATCTGGCAATAAAGAATCCGTCTGTCTTATGTATTCCAGGCAGAAGCTGCAGATATCCAAGCTTGGTGGATTTACAGTGAAGTTCTTCCGGAATATACGGGTCAAGGCTTTCCAGTCGGAACGGATAGTTCTTTAAAAACCATAATACATTTTCTTCGTTTTCTTCACGGGCAATGGTACAGGTACTGAAAATCAGTGTTCCATCCGGTTTCACGTATTTCGCCGCCTTGTCAAGGATCATCCTCTGAAGCATTACGATTTCTTCCTGTTTCTGTGGCGTTGCCCTGTATTTAATCTCCGGTTTCTTGCCGATAACTCCATACCCGGAACACGGTACATCCGCAATCACAATATCTGCAGCCTGTTCAGACTCCGGATCATAAATGGTTGCATCCTGAACTTTTGCATCAACATTGATCACACCGGTTCTCTGAATGTTTTCCTTAATCAGATCGGCTTTGTACTGGCTTACATCCCTTGCATCCACATTTCCGTAATCGCCCATCTTATCTGCGGCATGAATACTCTTGCCACCTGGCGCCGCGCACATATCAATGATGTAATCCCCTTTTTTGGGGCTGGCCGCCTCTGCCACCAGCATGGAGCTGATATCCTGCACCAGGATTTTTCCCTGAAGGAATGCATCCAGTGTCAGGATATGGTTGTAATCAGAAATTTTCAGTGCATAGGAAAGATACGGTGCCTGTTCCACCGTTACTCCCTGTGCTTTCAGACTGGTAACGATTTCCTTCCGAGACGCTTTATGTGTCCGGCACCGCACTGTAATCGGTCTTTCTGTGAGAAAATCTTCAAGAATTTTCTCGGTTGTCTTCACACCATAGGCAGCATTCCATTTTTCCACAAGATATTCCGGCATGGAATACTTCACAGAAAGATAACGTACTTCGTTCTCTTCTCTTAACGGAAGTTCCAGATTTCCAATTTCCCTTGCAATGGTACGGAGCACTCCGTTGACAAAAGGTTTCAGATTATAGAAGCCTTTTTTCTGTGCCAGCTTCACCGCCTCATTACATACAGCACTGTCCGGCACACTGTCCATAAATTTCAACTGATATACCGCACTTCTTAAAATCTCACGAATCTGCGGTTTCATCTTATTTACGGATATTTTGGAAAAAGAATCAATCACATAGTCAATATAAATCCTGTATTCCAGGGTTCCCTCGCATACTCTCGTTATAAAACTGCGTTCCTGTTTTGGAAGGAACTGATATTTGGAAAGAGCATTGCGGATGGCAATGTGGCTGTGCTCGCCTTCTTCCTCAATCTGCAGCAGGATCTCAAGGATCAGTTCTCTTGCATTTACTCCGCTGTTAATCACGATTTCTACCTCCTGCAAGGATAATCAGTCTCAGAAGCTGTAAAATAGATGCTGCCAGCGCTGCCACATAGGTAAGTGCTGCCGCTGTCAGTACTTTTCTTGCTCCTTTTTTTTCATCTGTGCCTAAAATACCGGTGCTTTCCAGCATCTTCAGTGCTCTGGAAGATGCATTGATCTCAACCGGCAATGTTACCAGCTGAAACAGAACTGCCAGTGAAAACAGAACAATTCCCAGAGTTACCAGGGGGCGGATTGAAAAAATCAGTCCCGCAATAAACAGTGGCCATGATAACTGTGACCCGATATTTGCAGCCGGCACAATGGCAGACCGGATATTCAGAGGCGCATAATTGATGGCGTCCTGAATGGCATGTCCACATTCATGTGCAGCCACACCTACTGCTGCCAGTGAATTTCTTCCATAAATATCTTCAGAAAGAGACACGGTTTTTGTTCTTGGGTCATAGTGATCCGTAAGGCTTCCTCTGATCGGAACCACCTGTACATCCGTAATTCCGGCGGCTCTTAAGATTCTCTGTGCAGCTTCTGCACCGGTAATCCCGGAATGATTCCGGACTTTTTTGTAAACCGCAAAGGTACTGTGGAGCTTTGCGGAGGCCGCAAGAGAAAGAAGCATTCCGATTACAAGTAAAAGAACGGTAGGGTCCATTCCCCATCCGTAATAACCATATCCGTACATAACTCATCACTCCCTGGAATCTTTAAACATGTCTCCTGGTTTCAGCTGATATCCCCGAAGGAAAGCATCTGCTTCCATACGTTTTTTGCCTTCCAGCTGCACTTCCTGAAGCACCAGCACATTCTTTCCACATGCTACACGGATTCCCTCTTTGTCTGCGGAAATCACAGTTCCCGGCGCTTCTTCTGCCTGTTTTTCCTGTACAGAACTCTTCCATACCTTCATTGTTTTTCCATTGATAAAGGTAAATGCGCTTGGCCATGGATTCAAGCCTCTTATCAGTCGCTCCAGTTCCTCTGCATTTTTGCTGAAATCCAGAAGTCCCATTTTCTTGGAGATCATGGCCGCATATGGAGTCGGACTTTCTTCCGGCTGTTTTTCGCGGGTGGCAGTTCCGTCAAAAATGGACGGCAATGTCTGAATCAGAAGTTCCGCGCCCGCCTGGGCAAGTTTGGCAAACAGGCTTCCTCCTGTCTCATCCTTTGCAAGTGGCACTACAATTCTGGAAATCATGTCACCGGTATCCAGTCCGGTTCCCATCTGCATGATGGTAACGCCGGATTCCTTTTCCCCGTCGATTACCGCCTGCTGAATCGGCGCTGCTCCACGGTACTTCGGAAGCAGAGATGCATGGATGTTGATGCATCCGAACTTCGGCATATCCAGAATACTTTTCGGAATAATCTGTCCAAATGCCGCTACAACAATAATATCCGGTGCAAGACATTTAAGTTTTTCCACAAACTCCGGATCTCTTACCTTCACCGGCTGCAGAACCGGAATTTCATGTTTCAGTGCTTCTTCTTTCACAGGGGTAGGCATCATGGTCTTGCCTCTGCCCTTAGGTTTATCCGGCTGTGTAATTACAGCCTCCACCTCATATCCGTTCTCTACCAGCGCCGCAAGCGGTGCCACCGCAAAGTCCGGAGTTCCCATATAAACAATTTTCATATTATCCCGCCTTTAGTCTTCCTCATCATAAGTTACCTTGTGAAGTTCTCCCTCCACAAGCTCTGTATACATTTTTCCGTCAAGATGGTCGATCTCGTGGCAGAACGCTCTTGCGAGAAGTCCCTCTCCCTCATAGATCTGCTCTTCCATGTTAACGTCAAGTGCTTTTACTTTCACGTAGTTCGGACGTGTAACCTGTCCTGCCATTCCAGGAACACTTAAGCATCCCTCATCACCGGTCTGCTCACCGCTGGTCTCAAGGATCTCCGGATTGATCAGGACAATCGGGCCTTCCCCTACATCAATTACAACAATACGTTTCAGGATTCCCACCTGTGGTGCCGCAAGGCCTACGCCCATTGCATCATACATGGTATCCAGCATATCTGTAATCAGTTCTCCGATCCTTGGTGTCATTTTGTCCACTGTGCGGGATTTTTTTGTCAGTACAGAATCGCCCTGTACACGAATTGTTCTAAGTGCCATTTTTCTTCTCCTTTAATTCATATCAAATTGAATGTATATCTTCCGGAATCCGGAATTTATCTCTATATATTTCTCCAGCTTTTCTCTGACTGCCGTGAGAAAACGTATATCTGTGTGCTTCAGATGGAGCACCTGGCGGTAAACATCTTTTACTTTTCCTACCGATGCAGACGCAGGGCCGATCATGTGAAGCTCCTCTTTCGGACTTACCCTGCGGATAAAAACTTCTATATAATACATGGCTTTTTTGAGAAGTTCTTCATCCTGGCAGGCGCCAAAAACGGTCATCATATGGGCTGCCGGCGGATAATCCAGAAGCATCCGGTAACCCATTTCTTCTTTATAAAATTTTTCATAATCCTGGATAGCTGCCGCCTGAATGCTGTAATGTTCCGGCTGATACGTCTGGATCACCGCATGTCCCGGCCGGTCACCTCTGCCGGAACGTCCCACTGCCTGGGTCAGAAGCTGAAAGGTTCTCTCTCCACAGTGATAATCATCCATATTCAGGGAAAGATCTGCCGCAATCACGCCAACCAGAGTTACATCCGGAAAATCATGTCCCTTGACAATCATCTGGGTTCCCACCAGAATATCTGCCTCATGCCCTGCAAAAGATGCCAGAATTTTTTCATAGCTGTCCTTGGTTCTTGTGGTATCAAAATCCATCCGAAGTACCCTGGCTTCCGGAAATTCTTTTTCCAGAACTCTCTCAATCTGCTGGGTTCCTGCCTTAAATCCTCCGATATGAGGCGAACCACAGGACGGACAGACTTCCGGCTTCGCTGTTTCATAACCACAGTAATGGCAGATCAGCCGATTTCCGTTATGCTCACTTAAGGATACATCACAGTGTGGACATTTCATCACATGACCGCAGGCCCGGCAGGAGACAAACCCAGCATAACCTCTCCGGTTCAGAAACAGCATGGCCTGTTCCCGTTTTTCAAGAACCTGTTCCAACTGAGTTTTAAGTTCCCTGCTCAGCACAGAACGGTTTCCTTTTTTTAATTCTTCCCTCAAATCCACAATCGATACCTGTGGAAGAGGTCTTTCCTCATAACGTGCACGCAGTCTCACCAGCAGATATTCTCCGCTGCATCCATGACTGTATGCTTCCAGTGACGGAGTTGCGGACCCCATTACAACCTGTGCATGTTCCATCTGTGCACGTTGGATCGCAGTTTCCCTCGCATGATACCTGGGCGTATTTTCGCTCTTGTATGTGGGTTCATGTTCTTCATCAATCACAATCAGTCCCAGATTGGAAAACGGTGTAAACAGTGCGGATCTGGGTCCTACCATCACCTGCACCTCTCCACGTTTTGCCCGTTTAAACTGATCATAACGCTCTCCTAAAGAAAGTCTGGAATTCAGAACCGAAACCTTATCCCCAAACATGGCATAAAAACGGCGGACAGTCTGGTACGTAAGGGCAATCTCCGGAATCAGGACAATGGCCTGTTTTCCTTCCTCCAGAACTTTCTGGATCAGCCGCATATAGACCTGGGTTTTTCCGCTTCCGGTTACTCCGAACAGGAGCGTTGGTCTCGGATGTGGATTCTGCCATTCCCGGAAAATCTGCTCTGCCGCTTCCTGCTGTTCCTGATTCAGGCACAGCTCTCTGTCGTCTTTTACAAGCCCCTCACTTTCCGGAATCCGGTACATTTCCTGACTTTCGATTTTTATAAAACCTTTTTTTTCGAAGAAATCAAGAACAGAACTACTGGCCCCCAGTTCTTTGGATGCGTAGGTGTAATCCAGACTTTTTGACTCCAGAATTGTCCGCAGAAATCTTTCACGTGCCTTAAAGCGGCTGCCCTCCAGTTCTTTCAGCAATTCTTCGGCAGCCGCTTTCTCCCCGGTAAAAAAAATCAGTTTTTTCTCTTTGGCCCGGACTTTATCTTTTACAGGCAGAACCGTCTTCAGTGCCTGAATCATGGTAGAGCCATACGTTTCTTTCATCCAGGCCGCAAGTGCAATCAGCCTGGATTCCGTTGTCTCACCATCTGTGGATACTCCCTGGATTTCCTTGGTTCTGGAAGCATCGTATTTGGCTTCTGTGGAAATCCCGATTACATAACCTTTCCGGACTGTATTTCCCTTTCCGAAGGGTACTGTAACCACAACGCCCGGTTTTATGGACTGTTCCATTTCTTCCGGAACACGGTACTGAAAATCCCGGTCCAGCTTCTCATGTGAAATATCAATGATCACATCTGCATAAATCATTCGCTTACGCTTTCTGGTCTTCTTCCAGGATTTCCTGAATCAGCACACGCTCATCCATCGGATATTTTTTGCCCTTGATTTCCTGGTAATCCTCATGGCCTTTTCCCGCAAGAACAATAATATCTCCTGGTTCGCCATGATGAATCGCATAGGCGATTGCTTCCTTACGATCCGGAATCTCCACATATTTTCCATCTGTTTTTGCCATTCCGATTTTAATATCGTCAATGATAGCCTGCGGATCTTCATCTCTTGGGTTATCGGATGTGATGATGGTCAGGTCTGCCATTTTTCCGGAAACCTCACCCATCTCGTAACGGCGGAGTTTGGAACGGTTTCCACCACATCCAAACAAGCATACCAGTCTGTGCGGGTTGTATTCCTTCAGTGTTCCAAGAAGACTCTCCAGTGCCATGGCATTGTGTGCGTAATCGATCATCAGTGTAAATTCATCAGATACCTTGATCATCTCAATACGTCCTTTGACTTTGGCTACTTTCAGAGCCTTGATGATGTTCTCTTCTGATACTTTGAAATGACGGCAGATGGCAATGGCTGTCAGGGAATTGTAGATGCTGAATTTACCCGGAATATCAATCTCAACTGGGAAATCCAGAAGTCCCTTCACATGGTAGGAAATTCCAAGATATCCCTTTCTTCCCACAAGTTTTGCGTCTTCTGCACGAAGATCCGCTTTTTCAGAAAATCCGTAAGTTTCAAGAGCACAGGTGTGTCCCTCCACAATCCGGTCAAAATGCTCATCATCACGGTTTACGATACCGACTTTACACTGTTTGAGAAGCATGGATTTGCAGTGAAGATAATCGTCAAAATCCTTATGCTCGTTCGGTCCGATATGATCCGGTTCAATATTGGTAAAGATACCAAAATCAAAGATGAAGCCCTGGGTTCTGTGAAGCATCAGTCCCTGTGAGGAAACCTCCATAACTACCGCGTCACAGCCTGCTTCTACCATATCATGGAAATATTTCTGTACCATGTAGGACTCCGGTGTGGTATTGGCAGCCGGGATATGTTTTTCTCCGATAATCGCCTCGATAGTTCCGATAAGACCTACCTTGTATCCAGCATTCTCAAGGATGGATTTTACCATATAGGTGGTTGTGGTTTTTCCTTTTGTTCCTGTGATTCCGATGGTTTTCAGTTTCTCTGCCGGATGTCCGAACCATGCAGCGGAAATAAACGCCATGGCATAACGGGTATCCTTCACCTGAATTACCGTTACATCAGAAGGAGCTTCTACAGGTTCCTCCACAATAAGAGTTCTGGCTCCCTTTGCCACAACATCCGGCACAAATTTATGTCCGTCTACTACAGCGCCCCGGATGCAGATAAAAAGGCTTCCCTCTTCCACTTTACGGGAATCATAAACAACAGAAGAAACTTCCTGGTCTGTACTTCCCTGAAGACATTTGTATTCAAGATGTTCCAATAAGGATAAAAGTTTCATTTTTTCTCCTCCATTTCCCCGTATCCCTGCTGTCGCTTCGCGGTCAGAATACGGGAAGGCATACTATTCTTGTTTTATGTACATACCATATAGAATAGCACACCTGCCCCCTGTTTTCAACGTTTCTTTACGGTGCGCCCAACGCCTGAAACATCACTTTTTCTCTCGCATTCCGGCATATTTTCGGTGCAGCCAGAAAGCCCCCAGAGCTGTGATTGCAGCTGTCAGTGCAAGCAGAACAAACAGTTCTGTGACTGTATCATCTCCTGTTTTCGGATGTGTGGAGGCCTCTCTTGCCATTCCTTCCTGTACAGATGTGGAATCCGGCTCTCCGTTTTCTGAGATCATCTCCGCTTCTGAAGCTTGGGTAATTTTTCCTTCCACAGTAATCTCAGCAGATGCTGTCACCTGTTTTTCACCGGTTTCCTTGCTTGTCACAGAGATCTGGTTAAAAAGTTTCTGGTTTACGGCTTTTTCCGGAATCTTTACCTTTGCCTGAAGTGACACGGCTTCTCCAGGCGCTATCTGTGGGATCAGTGCTTTGGTTCTGGTGCTGTTTAATGTGATGCCTTCCTGTTCCACAAACTGTGCTTCAATTCCCTCTGCCTGAAAACGTTCTGTTCCAACAACCGAATGCAGTGTTTTTTCCCCTGTATTTATGATACAGATCTGATACGTCACGGTTTCTCCTGGAGCTGCGCTTTCCCGGTCTGCTGTTTTCTTTACGGAAAAATCCGCCTTCAAAGACTGCAGCGGACTGACCACCTCCGCCTTCCGAAAGATAGTTTCCTCCGGACGGCCTTTCACTTTTGCCCCTGCTTCCACTTTATGCTCCAGATCCTTCTCCTGTTCATTTAAAAGCGGTGCCAGAATATAAAAACTCCTCTGTTCCCCGACTTTCAGCTCTGTCACTTCCGCCCTGGAGCCTTTTCCGGTAAGTCCCTGTGCTTCTTCCCACTGCTGCGTAATCTTCGGGCAGGAAAAACTGCTGGTCATCCGGATATTCTCAAGATCCAGAGCCCCTGTATTCGCAAGATCTACCCGATAACGGATGGTTTTTCCGGCTTTCATTTCTTCTGTCTCGGAAGTTACAGAAAGTGTCATATCTGCTTTTACAGCTTCCACAGTAAGAATTGGAGAAATTCCTTCCGCAAGAATCTGAGTACTTCCGTTTTCTTTCACCAGAAGAGCTGTTCCCGCACCATCACAGTCTTTCTGCAGCGGTTCGTCCTGCACCAGAAGATAACTGGCCTCTTCCACCGGATATCTGTATTCCTCACGCAAAGACATTGGAATCTGCAGTAAAATGGATTCCTCATGAAAATTTTCCGTTTCTATCTTATATACCAGTTTTGTGATTTCCGTATCTTCGCCTTTCTGATTTTTCACCGGTATCTGCTGTGTCTGTACATTTTCCGGAAGTGATGTTGTTTCCGGGGAAAAATATTCCGAGACATACACCACGCAGGTCACTGGTTCCGGTTCCACGTCAGGATTTTTGTTTTCCCCGGATTCCTCTTCCGATTCTTCTTCTGGCATTTCCTCCGTTTCTTCCGGATTTTGATCCTCTTCCGTGACTTCTTCGTTTTCCAGTATCATGGCAGAGCTTTCATTCTCTACATCTTCTCCTCCGGACGTCGTTCCCTCCTGTGAGCCCTCACTCTCTTCCTCCTGCGTTTCATTCTCTTCGTATACTGTTTTCCCGGATGCCAGCTCCTCCATGTACTCATCTTCTTCCTCCATTTCCTGCTTATTTTCCGATTCTGTTATTTCCGGCAGGTTCTCATTGCCGTCCGAAATCCTTCTCTCCATTATCCAGTCCTTTAATCCTGTAATCCGGATATCCAGCTCTGCCATTCCCTTCTCTCTGTCTGTCCAGAAACAGCTCTGCTCCACTTTCGGGTTCGGCCCTGACTGAAATGCAGATGCCAAAACGGTTCCCGGCTGAATATTTCCAACCAGTACAGTTCCCGCAGCTGCAGCTGCAATTGAAGTTCTCCTTATCTGTTTCCATATTCTGTTTTTCATCGCAATTCTCCATTTCTGCCTGCTATGGCATTCTCTTTTACACATTCACTTTTAACAGAGGCTTACTTTTCCACAGACAAAGGCATCCCTCCCCGGCAAAACGGTGCATAACCGTCAGAAAAACAATATTTATCAGTAAAAAAAGGATTTCTGCATCGAACTGATGCGTGAATACATTCCGCAGAGCGCGGAAATTAGACTCTTTCAATGTAGCACATTCCTCAAATGGGCGCAACCAGATATAAAAATTATAAAGTTTGTTTAAACTTTCTTTATAAATTTTCGATTTCTTTTAGATTACCGACATAATTTAAACATATTTCCTCTATATAATAGGTCTTGGATAGATGAAAAACCACTCTCTATCTCCCCCCTCAAAAAATAGTAGGAAATGAACCGCCTGACCGAATCAGGCGGTTTTTCCTTGTCTGAAAATTCACAGCCTGACAACTATCTGTAAACCGTATTCATCTAAAATTCTATTGCATTTCCAACATAGGTCTTTTATAATAAAATATAATACTCGTTACTATTGAACAGTAACCAATTTTAAAGAGAAATGAGGTATTTCCTATGAGCGAAAAAACCGTAGTAGTTGCATTAGGCCACCGAGCACTTGGTACCACACTTCCTGAGCAGAAAACAGCCGCCCGACTTGCAGCCAAGGCAATCGCAGACCTGGTTGAAGAGGGAACCCGCGTGATAATCTCCCACAGCAACGGTCCGCAGGTAGGGATGATCCACACCGCAATGAATGAATTCGGCAAGGCACATCCTGATTATACATTTGCACCAATGTCCGTATGTTCTGCCATGAGCCAGGGTTATATCGGCTATGACCTTCAGAACGCCATTCGTGCGGAACTTATTTCCAGAGGAATCTATAAACCTGTCAGCACCATTCTCACACAGGTTGTCATTGATCCATATGATGAAGCATTTTCCGAACCGGAGAAGATCATCGGTCGTGTCCTGAATGCAGAAGAAGCAGAAGCCGAGGAAGAAAAAGGAAACTTCGTCACAAAAGTAGGGGAAGGACAGTACAGAAGAATCCTTGCAGCACCGAAGCCACAGAAGATCGTGGAGATCGAGACCGTGAAGGTTCTTTCCCAGGCAGAGCAGATCGTTATCGCAGCAGGCGGTGGCGGAATCCCGGTTCTTGAGCAGGGTACCCAGCTGAACGGTGCCAGCGCCATCATCGAGAAGGACCGTGCAGCAGGACTTCTTGCAGAGGAACTGAACGCAGATACTCTGATGATTCTTACAAGTGTTGAGAAGGTAAGCCTTAACCACAACACCGATCAGGAATCTTATCTGGATACCATCTCCACAGAAGATGCGAAGAAATACATCGCAGACAATCAGTTTGCGGCAGGCTCCATGCTTCCGAAGATTGAAGCAGGTGTTTCCTTCGTCGAAAAAGGCACCGGACGCCGTACCATCATCACCGATATGGCTCACGCCAAAGACGGATACTGTGAGAAGACAGGAACCATCATTAAATAATACACTTTTCCATAACAATATCCCGCAGAAAACTGCTGAATCTACCGGCAGTTCTGCGGGATATTTTTTATGCCGGAAATCGGCGCAAAAAAACACAGATACAGCATAATGCCATATCTGTGTAAATAACTCTACCTCAGTCAATCTGTCCGGCCTATATTTTACATGGATTTTCGCTCAGCGATCTCCGCCATCTTCGCCTCATTCAGACGGGTGTCCCCATGAACACGGCTGTAGGAAAGATATCCGTTCATACGGTCGATCTTCGTCAGGTTTCTGGAACCGCAGACCGGGCACACATCCATTTCCAGCTCCTCATGACCACAGTCGTCACAGTATGCAAGAGAAAGGTTCACGCCCTCATAATATCCCAGATCCATGGCTCTGCGGATCAGTGTACGGATGGCTTCTTTATTGTAGCCGATGGGATAACGTACATACTGGATCTTACCACCATTGCAAAGCTCCCAGAAACGTCCCTCCAGATCCTGTTTCTCGATTGGGGTTACGTCCTCTGTTACATGACAGTGGAAACTGTTGCTCACATATGGTCTGTCAGAAACCCCTTCAATAATTCCGTACATCTTACGGAACTGCTCTACCTGAAGGCCACAGAGACTCTCTGCCGGTGTTCCGTAAATCGCGTAAAGGTAACCATCTTCCTTCTTATACTGATTTACCTTATCATTGATATATTTCAGGACTTCCAGGGCAAAAGCACCATCCTCTGCAATGGATTTTCCATTGTAAAGCTCCTGCAGCTCATTAAGTGCTGTAATACCAAAGGAAGCAGTCATCGGCTTCAGGATCTTGCCGATTTTTTCATTCGGTTTCAGATGTCCGCCGTAGAAACCACCCTCACAGTACGCAAGAGGATTGGTAGACGCACGCATCTGTCCCAGATACTCATACGTACGGATATGCAGATTACGGATCATTTCCAGATAGAAATCCAGAACTTCATAGAAATCTCTGCTCTCCGCTCTGGCCTTGGCAAGGATCATCGGAAGATGAAGGCTTACCGCACCGATGTTAAAACGGCCCACAAAAACAGGCGTATCATTCTCATCTGCCGGTTCCATGCCGCCACGCTCATACCATGGACTTAAGAAAGCACGGCATCCCATCGGGCTGATGACTTTTTTGTATTTCTTGTACATGCTGGAGATATAGCCTGCGCCGGACATGGACAGCCAGTCCGGATACATGGTCTTGGAGGAGCACTCCACACCAGCCTCAAAAATATCCTCACAGCACTTTCCAGGACCGTGGATCTCTTTGTCATAAAGAAATACGATCTTCGGGAACAGTACCGGTTTCTTATGTCCGGCTTTTCCCTGGCCTCCCTGATGCACTTCAAGAAGAGAAACCGTACACATCTTCTCAAACTGCTCGGTTCCAAGACCAAGTGTTACTGTAACAAACGGATAATCACCTCTGGAAGAACCAACCGTATTCAGCTTGTATTCAATTCCCTGCCATCCCTGGTCATAATCCCTGCGGACTTTATCAAGGGCATACTCGATTGCCCGTTCCTCGCGGCCGCTCCAGCTCTCATCGGAGTATTTCAGAAATTCGGAAATATATTTATCATAGCTCTTCTTCGCATACGGTGCCAGGATCTTATCAACTTCCGGAACGGTAAAACCACCGTACTGCTGCGCTGCTGTACTGAGGATGATATCGCCCATAACATCAAAGGCTGTATCCAGGGTCTTCGGCTCATTATACCAGACATTACCCATCTCAAAACCGCCGCTTAAAACAGCTGCCACATCAAACAGACAACAGTTCATAGTATCCAGACGTGCAGACTGATCATGAATGTAAATGTAACCGTCCTTACATGCCTGAAGCTCATTACGGTTCATAAAGAACTTCCGGTAAAGCTCCTTGTTCAGCTCATTGAAGATCAGGCTTCTCTTGGTTGCAACAAGCGCACTGTCCGTATTGGCATTGCTCTTATCGCCGATGTAACGGATGGCCTGACTCTTGGTGTAAACGTCATCCATCATGTGAATGAAATCCAACTTGTAATTCCGGTAATCGCGGTAGCTCTTGGCAACTGCAGGATTTACACGCTCCAGTGCTCCCTCTACGATGTTATGCATCTCCTGGATCTCGATCTCATTTTTCCCAAGGGAATCCGCATGCTCCTGGGCAAAACGGCAGATAAAATCCTTCTCTTCATCGGAAAAAGTATAAAGAATACGCTCTGCTGATTTGTTCACGGCAGCCACGATTTTCTGAGGATTAAACTCCTCTCTTGTTCCGTCTTTCTTAATTACATATAACATGGCTCATCTCTCCCAAATACTATATATAGTACTATCTCTACCTATATCTTGATTTTTCTCTATATATTGTGCTAGGCATGAGTATACCACAGCTGGGAGGAAAAGAAAAGGGATATTTCTGTATACAAAAAAATACAGACTTTTAGCACTGCATGATCTCACTGCGGAAATATTCTTACAAATTCATTTGGAACCATTCTGCGATGAAATCCCATATCTCGGGAAGCAGGGCGACCAATGCCACTATAAGCCATATGATCCAGCTTATACTGTTTCTTTTCCGGCCTTCGTTCTGCTGCTTTTTCCCCTGATTTAAAACTTCTGTACGATTTCTGTTCGCCGTTGTTTTATACACGGTACTGCCTGCCGGTGCGGTCTTTTTCACAGTTGCAGCTGCATTTCCTGTATTTCCTATATTTCGGTTTCCGCCTGGATTCCGGTTCACTCCTGTATTCGTATTGCGGCCTGCATTTGTGTTCCGTCCCATATTCGTACTCCGGCTCACCCGACCGCTGCGCTGTGTTGTTTTATCAACGGTCTGTCCATACTGTCGCATCATATCCCGCACTTTGGCGGAAGCATGTCTGTAATGTACCTCACGGGGCTCATTAAGATGGTAAAGTACTTCATCATTTCTGTAAGGCATCCCGCACAGTGAACACCTGCCATTTACAACCCTGCCGCCACAAACCTGACACTTCTCACCTGCCATAAACTCCCTCCATTCTGTCCGTTAAAACGGACATTTACATTCCTTTTTATCAATCGGACATTCCCATTTCGTCCTGCTGCATGTCCCTGAATGCGATCATTCCACAATTTACATTCAGTATATCATATCATGCTCTCAATACCCAGTATTTTTCCCTGGTCCGGGCCCGGACTTCACACCTCCTTATATTGCCACCCTGGCCATTTTCTGCTATAATACCCCACAGAGCAACAAGCCAAAAAATCATCAGGAGGAAGCGATAATGAACACAATCACAATCCCCGCAACCTATCATGCAGACCTGAACCTCCATGACACACAGATTGCGATCAAAACAGTAAAAGATTTCTTCCAGCAGACACTCTCCCAGAAGCTCAACCTTCTCCGAGTATCCGCTCCAACATTTGTAGCACCGGAATCCGGCCTTAACGATAACCTTAATGGTGTAGAGCGCCCGGTAAGCTTTGATATCAAGGCTATCGAAGGCAGCAACGCCGAGATCGTACACTCCCTTGCGAAATGGAAACGCTACGCTCTGAAAAAATACGGTTTTTCTCACGGTGAAGGCCTCTACACAGATATGGTAGCGATCCGCCGCGATGAAGATCTGGACAATATCCACTCTGTTTACGTAGACCAGTGGGACTGGGAAAAAATCATCTCCAAGGAAGAGCGCTCCATGGAGACTCTCAAGGAGACCGTACGCACCATCTACAATGTCCTTCGTAAAACTGAGAAATATATGGCTGTACAGTACGACTACATCGAAGAAATCCTTCCGAAGGACATCTTCTTCATCACAGCACAGGAGCTTCTTGACATGTATCCGGACTGCACACCGAAGGAACGTGAATACAAGATCGTCCGTGAAAAAGGTGCCGTATTCCTTATGAAAGTCGGAAAAACTCTTACAAACGGAGAGCGCCATGACGGACGTGCCCCGGACTACGATGACTGGGAACTGAACGGCGATATCCTTGTATACTATCCGGTACTTGACATTGCACTTGAACTTTCCTCCATGGGAATCCGTGTTGACGAGGACGCACTTGACCGCCAGCTTACCGAGGCAGGCTGCGATGACAGAAGAGAACTTCCTTTCCAGAAAGCCATCCTGAACAAAGAGCTTCCGTACACCATCGGTGGTGGTATCGGACAGTCCAGAATCTGTATGTTCTTCCTGCGTAAAGCACACATCGGAGAAGTACATGTATCTCTCTGGCCAAAAGAAATCACAGATGCTGCAGAAGCACACGGACTTCAGCTTCTCTAAAACATCTTGCAGATTTATTTATAATTTTTGCGGAAATGAGGTAATAACGTGAACATTCTGTTTTTTCTGATTCCCAAAAGCGAAGTCGCCTACATCTTCGAAGATGAGACCCTTCGCCAGACCCTTGAAAAAATGGAGCACCGCAAGTACTCCTGTATTCCCATTCTCACCATGGACGGCAAATATCTCGGCACCATCTCAGAGGGCGACCTTCTCTGGGGCATGCGCCGGGCAGACATTCACGACATCAAGGAAACAGAGGGCGTTCCCATCATGGCAATTCCACGCCGTGCCACCTATAAACCGGTCCACGCAGATTCCAATATGGAAGATCTCCTGGACCGCGCCATCAATCAGAATTTCGTACCGGTTGTGGATGACCAGGGAGCCTTTATCGGAATCATAACCAGAAAATCCATCATCAAATACTGTTACAACGAAATGAAAGCCGCACAGGGCGCTGCTGAAGAATAAACTCAGCTACCAGCCCCAAAAAACAAAAACAAGGCTCCGGTTCCCGGGATAAAGCGAATATTCTCATTCTGCTTTCCCGGGAACCGGAGCCTTATTCTCTGTCCTTCTTTATCTGATTCGATCAGATCACCCTCACAATATTCAGCTTCTCATCTGCAAGTACCATATCCGCCCGTTTTCCAGGCACAAGAGAGCCCACCTCTCCATAGATGCCAATGCTCTTTGCAGGATTTCTGGTGGCCGCAAAAATCGCCGTACGCTCCGGCACACCCATTGCGATCACGCACTGCATACATTCATAGAGATTGGTTGCGGAACCGGCAATGGTGCCATCCTCAAGAACCGCCTTCCGGTTATTCATAATCACCTTCTGGCCGCCCAGCTCATAAACACCGTTTTCCATTCCTGCCGCCATCATGGAATCGCTGATCAGTACAATCCGTTCTTCCCCGAACATCCGGAATGTATTTCTTACTACTGCCGGATGAATATGAATTCCATCTCCGATCATCTCCGCCATACACAGCGGATCATCTGCCGCTGCTGCGATCACTCCAGGCGCACGGTGTCCCAGCGGATTCATGGCATTGTACAGATGGGTTACATGATGGGCACCCTTTTCCATGGCTTTTGCGGCACAGTCATAATCCGCACCTGTATGGCCGATGGAAATCACCACATCATCTTTAAACGTTTCAATAAACTCCTCTGCGTCTTCCATATTCGGAGCCACAGTCACAACCTTTATCCTTCCACCGGAAGCGTTCTGGCATTCCCGGAAAAATTCAATGTCCGGTTTGCGGATGTATTCCTCCACATGTGCGCCCTTTTTTGCAGGATCCAGGAACGGTCCCTCCATATTCAGACCCACAATTCTGGCACAACTCTCATCCTGCTCCACTTCTGTTGCGGACGCAAAAATCCGGATCAGCGCATCCATGGGAAGTGTCATAGATGTAGGACAGTAGGAAGTAACTCCGTGAACTTTTTCATACTGGAGAATTTTTTTCAGGCCGGCCGCATCTGCGTCTGAAAAATCATGTCCGACCGCACCATGGCTGTGAATGTCCACAAGTCCCGGCAAGATTTTCAGTCCGGAAGCGTCAATTTCTTCTTTATCAGAAACTTCCGCCTCACCGGATACAAGTTTCCCGTCTTTCACATAAAGATCCCTTTTCCGGAAGCTGCCATCTTCCTGAAAAACATTTCCATTTCGGATAATCATAACTTTTTTGCCTCCCCTCTGCGCTTCCTCTATAAAAGTCCTTTTTCACGGATCAGGCTCAGTGCATCCTCATCTGCCACAACTGTGAGATCCGGATGGAGCTGCAGAATAGATGCCGGAACATTCGGTGTAATCGGTCCGTACAGGGAATTGTACAGGGCTTCTGCCTTGGAAGTTCCCGTTGCCATGAGGAGAATTTTTTTTGCTGCCATAATGTTCTTGATTCCCATGGTATAGGCCTGTTTCGGAACCTCATCCATGCTTTCAAAAAATCTTGCGTTGGCTTTGATTGTACTTTCCGTCAGATCCACACAATGGGTTTCTTTCTCAAAAGCCGCTCCCGGTTCATTAAATCCGATGTGACCGTTTCCGCCGATACCAAGAAGCTGCATGTCCACACCGCCGGTTTTCCGGATGATTTCATTATACTGTGCACACGCCTTATCACTGTCCTCTTCCAGCCCGTCAGGCACAAAGGTTCTCTCCTTGTCAATATTTACATGGTCAAAGAGATTCTGATTCATAAAATAACGGTAACTCTGGTCATTGTCACCGGAAAGTCCCTTATATTCATCCAGATTCACACTTGTCACTTTTGAAAAATCCAGATCTCCTTTTTTGTACCACTCCACCAGCTGTGCATACATGCCCACCGGTGTGGAACCGGTAGCAAGTCCGAGAACCGCATCCGGTTTCATAATAATCTGTGCAGACATGATATTGGCTGCTTTTCTGCTTACATCCTGATAATCTTTTCCTGTGTAAATAGTCATAGTTTTTTCCCCCTTAGTTTTTTGCTGTAAAACCCTTTTTTCTCTGATTATTATAACACACTTTCCATTTCAGAAGCTGTCATACCACAAAAAAACTGATATTTTCCTCCTGCATTTTTGTACGGAATATGGAAAATATCAGTTCAGTATAATTCAGATTTATAATGTTTTTGAAAGGAATTCCTGAAGTCGTTTATTCTTCGGATTTGCAAAAAATTCTTTCGGGGAATTCTCCTCCTGTATCTTTCCCTCATCAATGAAAAGAACTCTGGTTGCCACCTCGCGGGCAAATCCCATCTCATGGGTTACCACAACCATAGTCATGCCGGATTTTGCAAGCTCCTGCATCAGTTCCAGAACCTCTCCGACCATCTCCGGGTCAAGTGCGGATGTGGGCTCATCAAACAGCATCACATCCGGATTCATGGCAAGAGATCTCGCAATGGCAATACGCTGCTTCTGGCCACCGGAAAGCATATCCGGATAGGAATCCGCTTTGTCCGGAAGACCGACACGTTTGAGAAGCTCCAGAGCGGTTTTCTCTGCTTCTTCTTTACTCATCAGCTTCAGGGTTACCGGTGCAAGCATGATGTTCTCTTTTACAGTCTTATGCGGAAACAGGTTAAACTGCTGGAATACCATTCCGATCTTCTGACGGTGACGGTTGATATCCACCTTCGGATCTGTAATGTCGGTTCCCTCAAAGAGAATTTTTCCTCCGGTTGGTTCCTCAAGAAGGTTCAGGGAACGGAGGAATGTAGATTTGCCACAGCCGGATGGTCCGATAATGGCCACCACTTCGCCACGGCGGATCTGTGTGGTAATTCCGTTGAGGACCTGATTGCTGCCATAGGCTTTCTGAAGGCCCTGCACATCCAGAAGTACTTCATTACTTACGCTCATTGGTTCTCAGCCTCCTCTCAAGTCTTCCTACCAGATAGGTGAGGAAACAAACAATTATAAGATAGATTGCAGCTACTGCAAGCAGTGGGAACAGCGCACTGTAGGTCTGGCTTCGGATAATATCACCGCCACGGGTCAGATCCATAAGTCCAATATAACCACTGATAGATGTCTCTTTCAAAAGTACAATCAACTCGTTTCCAAGAGCCGGAAGAATGTTTTTGACAGCCTGAGGAAGAATGATCTTCGTCATGGTCTGTGTGTAATTAAGGCCCAGGCTTCGGCCAGCCTCAAACTGTCCCTGGTCAATAGACATGATACCGGAACGGACAATCTCAGCCACGTATGCGGCAGAGTTCATACCAAAAGCAATGATCGCAACTACGATCTTTCCCGGATCTACGGTTGCAAAAATAACATAGTATACGATCAGCAGCTGTACCATGGTTGGTGTCCCACGGATCACAGTCAGGTAAACTCTGCAGATCACATTGAGGATCTTAAGTTTGCCTGTCTTATCATGTGTGGAACGAACAATGGCAATAACAAAGCCAAGAAAAATACCAAGCAATACCGCAAAGAATGTAATAATGATGGTATTTTTCAGACCGGATACAATGAACTGCCAGCGGCTGTCGTCCAGAAAATTAAACTGAAACTGTTCAATAAGACTCAAAATTTCCACCCTTTCCCAAACTACAGGTTCCGAATTCCGGAAGTATACTCCCGGATATCCGGAACCTGAATTCAGTTCTTATAATTTTTCATCAGAAAGACTTATTTCTGTACAATGATAACCTGCTCTGCAGTTGTATATGGATCTGTGAAATCAATACTCTTCTTACGATCCTCTGTTACAGTCATTCCTGCAGCACCAAAGTCAGCTTTTCCGGATTTTACCGCATTTACGATGGCATCAAACTCCATATCCTCAACTTTCAGGTCGTATCCAAGCTTGTCGCAGATTGCCTTTGCGATATCAACATCGATACCTACAATATTATCTCCGTCATAATATTCATATGGCTGGAATGTTGCATTGGTAGCCATTGTCAGAGTTCCCTTGGAATGATCTGCATCCTTCGGAGTCTCATACGGAGTTTTACCTGCATCATCACCGATGTAGTTATCTCTGATGGAATCCAGAGTTCCCTCATCCTCAAGCTCTTTCAGCGCATCATTGAATTCTTTGGTAAGATCTGTGTTGTCCTTGGAAATACAGATCGCATACTCCTCTTTATCAAATACATTGTCGATAAGCTGAAGATCGTCATTTTTCTCAACAAATTTCTTGGCCGGCTCACTGTCAATCACCACACAGTCAATCTTGCCCTGCTTCAGAGCCATTACTGCATCGTTACCTTTATTATATCTCTCTACAGTTGCGTCCTTGATATCTGTAGCAATGGTATCACCGGTGGTTCCAAGCTGAACACCGATCTTCTTTCCTTCCAGATCATCTGCGCTCTTGATCTCATCTGCTGCAAAAACAGCGGATGTCATGGATACTGTCATAGCTGCCGCCAGTGCAAGTGCCATAAGTTTTCTTTTCATTTCTTTTTTCCTCCTGTTTCTGTGTACTTTACGTTATGTCTCTCCGGTTTCCGTCAGCCCTATTCGTAATGTACAGGAATAATTATACATAATTATGCATATTGCCTTGTTTTATGATACCATGTTTTTCATAAAATGCAAGCACAGAAACTTCATAACCATGATTTTCCTATTTTCTTACCGTGATTTTTTTCACAGTACTGTATGTTCCATATACGTAATTTCCTGCGGAATCTTTTTTGAATCCACGGACTTTTACATAGTAGGTTTTATTTTTCTTCAGATTGGAAAGTGTTACGGACGTTTTCGCGGAATTTACTTTTTTATATCCGCTGAAATCACTCTTTTCTGCATATATGAACTGATAACCACGAACGCCTTTGATTGTATTTACGGATACATTCAGTTTCTGTCCGGCTGTGTTTGTCAGCTTGCTGATCACGGCCTTTGAAACCGTTGTCTTTGTCCAGTGTGCATACAGGGTCTGGCTTTTGGATATTTTTGTTTCGGCTGTTACTTTTGTGCCTCCGCTTTTTGCTGTGTACCAGCCTGTGAAGGTATAGCCTTTTCTTGACGGAGACGGCAGTGTTCCTGCTTTTGCCTTTACTTTGACATTCTTGGTTTTTGTGGTTACTGTGCCACCGTTTGGATTAAACGTCAATCTGGCAACCGATGGATCAGTTACTGTGATTTTTCTGGTGGAAGCTCCGTTTTCATATCCTGCAAAATACATCTTGATGGTTGCAGTTCCTGCACCTACAGCTGTGATCTTTCCCCCCTTCACGGTGCATACGGATGTATTGGAAGATTTCATCACAACTCCCGTATTTTTCATCGGCATACCATCCCACAGAACAGTTGCGGTTGCTGTCTGGCCTTTTTTAAGGGAAGTTGCGGAAACGTTCAGAGAAGCTCTGTAGTATTCTTTGTCTTTGCTTACGACGATTTTGCGGTCGTTTGTTTTATCTTTATAGGAAGATGATGTTGCCTTATCTGCTCCGTCATAGCTGAAGCACTGTACCCAGTAATAGTAACCATTGTAGCATACACATCCGATTCCGATACTCTGGTAATCTTCTCCCAGAATGTTTGCCTTATGGCCTTCGGAATTCATCCACATATTCATTACAGCAGATGCAGTAGTCGTACCGGCTGCGATGTTTTCTCCGTACATTTTTGAATTGGCAGTATAACAGTCTTTTCCACAGGGTCTTGTATGCGAATAGTATAGTACATTCTCAAATCCCCGCATCATTGCGGTTTCAAGAAGACTTTTATCCATGGTCAGTGCCTTCAGACCACGTTTTTTTCTTTCCTTATTTACCAGGTTCAATACTTCGAAAGCTTTTGCATAACATTCCTTTGCACGCACGTTTACTTTTACACTGCTGATGTAAGTTCCATCCTCAATTGTATAAAAACCACCACCTGCGGATTTAATTTTTGTAGTGCTGTCAAAACTGTCATCTATTTTCGCAACAGTAGATGGAAGCATAATCTCTTTCAAAGCCGGACATCTCACAAAAGCACCATTTCCAATACTCGTAACTCCTTCCGGAATTACAACTTTTTCCAGCACAGAGTCTCTGTAACAGCATCCATCCGGAATTTCTTTTATTCCCTTTTCAAAAATCAGAGTCGTTATCTTTTCTGCACAGAGAAACAGATATGCTCCCATTTTCTTCACTGTACCTGGAATGGTTACTTTTGTAAGGCTTGTATAAGCAAACGCTTTCTCTGCAATACTGGTCACATCTTCCGGAATTCTGTATTCTCCCACACGGCCTCCCGGAAAAGAAAGTAACGTTTTTCCATTGTCCTTATAAAGAATTCCATCTCTGACGCTATAAATACTATTTTCTTCCATTTCGAAAAACTGCAAACTCCTCAGCCCTGACAGGCTTGAACCATCCAGCTCTTTTATACTTGCAGGCAATACCAGTTTTGTCAGTCCGGCTCCCCAGAATACTTCTTCTCCAATTTTTTCCAGTGAATTTCCAAGAGCAAGATCCGTTAACAATGGATCATCGGAAAAAGCATCTCTCTCAATTGTTTTTACCGTATTTCCCACCACTGCTTTTTTCAGATTGGAACAATTCATAAACGCTTCCGTTCCAATATAGGTAACACCATCTTCTACATAAACTTCTGTTATCTCATCTTTATAATCATTCCAGCCAGGCAAATTTTCTTCTGTTATTTCACCGGTAAAAAAATCCGCAACAACATAAAAATCATCCATCTCCCCATTTCCGGAAATCGTGAGGATTCCATCTTTCAATGTCCAGTTTACACCTTTTCCACAGGTACCCTGTTTTTCTTCTCCATCCGGAGTTTCTCCGTCGGAAAAAAGATCATCCTCATCGTCCATATCACTTTCTGCAGCTGCATCAGGCTCCAGATCCTCCACCTGTGAATCTTCGTTTTCCGGAAGTTCCTCCACAGCGTCCGGAATTTCGGTATTTTCTGCTGGTTCCTCCGGCATTTCCTCTGCCGGTTCCTCCGTAACTTCCGGTTCTTTTACCGCTGCATCTCCGATCTCGGTTTCTTCATCCACTTCCCCGGTGGCTTCCTGAACACTTTCTTCCGGAAAATCTTCCGCAAATGTTACAGCAGGCTGAAACGCCATTGCCGCGCATACGGAAACTGCCAGAACCTTTTTCAGCCAGATATTTTTTCTTCTCATGTACTTTCCTCCTTCTCATAAGCTTTATAAAAATATTATAAATCCCGGTATTTTTTCTGTCAATCTGCGGGAAAATTCACTTTTCGATAACAATTATCCAGTATACTATAATACCTGAGGAAGAAACTGGTATATTTTTCCGGCAGGGGCTTGTGTTCCTCCGGAAAAAGCAAGTATAATATTCAGGAATAAGGAGGTTATTATTATGAAATTCACGAAAATGCACGGCATTGGAAACGATTATGTATATGTAAACTGTTTTGAGGAGACTGTCAAAGATCCTGCCGCAGTGGCGAAATTTGTCAGCGACCGCCACTTTGGCATCGGTTCCGACGGCCTGATCCTGATCCGCCCGTCTGAGATCGCGGACTGCGAGATGGATATGTACAACCTGGATGGTTCCCAGGGCGCCATGTGCGGAAATGGTATCCGCTGCGTTGCCAAATATGTCTACGACCACGGCATTGTGGACAAAACATCTTTAAGCATTGCCACAAGAAGCGGTATTAAATATGTAGACCTCACCATCCGCGACGGCAAAGCTTCCATGGTAAAAGTCAACATGGGCTCCCCGATCCTCACTGCAAAAGAGATCCCGGTGGTTGCCGAAACCGAGCAGGTGATCAACGCTCCCATTACCGTTGACGGAAAAGAGTATCATATGACTGCAGTTTCCATGGGCAATCCTCATGCCATCATCTACGTAGATGATGTGGACAGCCTTGACCTGGAAAAAATCGGCCCGTCCTTTGAGAATCACGTATGCTTCCCTGACAGGGTCAACACCGAGTTTGTTCAGGTGATCGACCGCCACACCGTTAAGATGCGTGTCTGGGAGCGCGGCTCCGGAGAGACTCTCGCCTGCGGCACCGGCGCCTGCGCGGTTACGGTAGCTTCCATCCTCAACGACAAAGTTGACGGCAGCAAACCGGTTACTGTACAGCTCCTGGGAGGAAACTTAAACATCTCCTGGGAAAGAGACGAAAACCTCGTCTACATGACCGGTCCGGCAACTACGGTGTTTGATGGGGAAATTGATCTTGGGTTTTTAGGTGAATAATCATAACCACCGGCTTAGCCGGTGGTTTGCACTGCCCCTATAAGGGGCTCAT